>ERZ791908.493-NODE-493-length-41470-cov-52.569166_pt1 | contig 41470 bp, 30 predicted proteins | sample MGYA00510144_ERZ791908 | MGnify/ENA primary metagenome ERZ791908 (study PRJEB30046, sample SAMN00792105) | human gut metagenome | study: EMG produced TPA metagenomics assembly of the A metagenome-wide association study of gut microbiota in type 2...
ACTGCGCAATATCTTTGGTCGATAGATTTAGCCGTAACAGTGCACAAAATCTCAACTCACTGGCTGTGAGACTGGGAACTTAAAAAAGTATCTTTTTAAAGATTTATATCCGATTTTTTATAAGGAATGATTGAAAAAATAGAGAGATAAAGTTTGTCGATATTGGGCAAAATTGTATATTTGTCAGGTAACTATTATTTGATTATGATGTTATCTTCTTATAGTTTTTAATTAGTCTTGAAAACGTATAAGGATAAAGCTAATAATGAAGTTCATGTATTGAATATGTTAATTCTCGTAAGTGTTGATGATAGAGATATAATTGTGAAAAATGATTGGTGTTACATATTTAATATATTGAGATATAATGTATTTCTATAGAGTAAAACCTTTTAAATTTTATTATTATGAAACATGTATCTATTTTCTTCGTTATTTTATCTGTTTTTATTAATTATTCATGTACAGATGAAAGTCAAAACAATTTGTTGGATTTAGAAGTTAATGCATCGGCAATTACTAGATCATTGGCCCCTCCAAACTTTGAACAAGATTGGGAAAATCAAACATCGATTCAACTGACTGATAATAAGGTTGTTGATTTGCCTTGGGTTGAATATGCTCCTACAAGTATAATTTATGATATAAGGATGGACATAAAAAAAGAAGATGGATGGGTGTTCTTGAGTACTCCAAACAAAGATATTGGCAGTGATTATTTGATTTTTTATAATAAATATACCGGGATTTTAAAGGTGTTTTATTATAATCAGAATTCTTTCTTAAGTAATAATGCTGTTTGGGAATTTTTTGATGAAAGATTTTATGGCTATTTTAATCAGGGAACTACATTCACAGCGCCATTGGATCGGGCTTCTATTCAGCGTGTAGGTGTCAATTGTTTGAGCAATAACACCACCCTGGGCATTGACAGAGGTTGGAATTGTTTTCAGATACCGCTAACTTATACAGGAAAAACAGACGGGGGGATCAATGTTTATTCAAAAGTGTTAAATATCTCAGAACTAACTATTACAGGAAATTACAAAGACACAACAACAGGTACTATTATCGAAGATCATTATTCCTCATCTCCAAATCTTTTGCAAAAAGGTGCAAATACCATTGTAAAGGCGGGAGGAGATGCAGCTGAAAAATGGGTGAAAGGAGAGGCTGAAAAGGCTATCAATAATTCTTCATCTGGAATTTTAAAAAATGTAGGAAATGTAGTTGCTGGTGGACTGGCTGGATTAGCAAAGGGAGGAGTTTCAGGATTGATAGCTGGAGGATTGAACGCTCTCTTTGGATCATTTCTTGGTTCGAAGAAGGTTAATGAGCCCACTATACAAACGGTTGAATTATCTACCAATGGAACTATTGATTTAAAAGGACAGATGATTGGTAATAGCTCGATTCCGGTATTGCCTTTGACTGCTATAAAATATGATGAAGGATTTGGGGCCTGGAATTTAACATCTGCACCAATATTAAATATAACAGGAACTTATCATGAAATAACGGCTCGACCAGATATTGCTTCTGCATATAATTGCAAATATTCTGGGAAATATTATAGTTTATCGTTTCATCCAACATTTAATGTAGTTATTAATCCAGCCATAGCAGATGAAGTAACTTATAAAGTTAGTTCTAATGTTGTCGAATTTGAAGGAAGTGAATGGGATACTCAATTTAAGGATTATTATAATAGAACCCCTAATCCTTCTTATACAGGAGTTTATGTTTATATACCAAGTAAAAGGTCTGGATACGATTTTACTCCAACGGTTATTCAGGATGAGAAGAAAGGCACAAAGGTTAAGTTTGCATCTTATTACGAATATCCGATTGTTATAGGTGATCCTGATACTTATATTAATGGTTATTCTACATATGCAGGGACTTTCAAGTTATATTCTAATACTATATTCTCATATATGTCATCTTATAATCGTACTGAAGTCGATGCTTTTCCCCGCTCAATGTGCAATATGTGTTTAAATGGTAAACCTGTATTGTATGTAGCGAATCTTGGGGTTAATGTTACTGTTACTATGACTGTGAAGAGTACAGGGCAGGAAATAATATCTAGTAGAACATATATACCGGAGTATAATATAAAATTTAAATAAGAATTTTCTCTGAATATTGTATGTGATTCATTTCATTTGCAAATACTTTCTATAGGTATGTATAGAAGATTTGTGTTTTTTATTTGTTCTTGTTTTTTAGAGAAAGTGTAAAAAGCTTGTTGCATTATTAGTTTACTGTAGGGGCAACGTTAGTTGCCACTACAGTAATATATAAATAGTCTAACGTTCTGGAATACCAAACGCTTTTATTGCAGCATTGTTAGATCTGATAGCCAATTAATCCAGTCAAAAGTAGAAGTCGTTTTCTTCCTGTGGCAGTAAAATCATCTATAGTTGATATACAAAACAGATATAGCAATTTTATTAAGCATAACTTATAAAGATGCCGGTTTTATTTGTTTTATTAAGTATAACTTATAGCTCTATCCTAATTGGCGAAAGAGAAATAAAAGCAATGTGACTGTCTTGGATTTATTTATTGCACTTCGAAACTCCCCTTCAACCGTATATCCTGTGAAGAAGCTCCCACCATCACCGAGAAACTTCCCGGCTCTACCGTGAACCGATTATTCTTGTCCCATAATCCCAAGTCTTGAGGAGTAAGGGTAAAGTTGACAGTTTGTTCTTCTCCCGGTTGCAAGTGAATACGTTCAAAACCACGCAAAACTTTATCGTAGGTGGTAACGCTGCTGAAATCATCCCGGATATAAAGCTGGACTACTTCATCCCCTGCTTTCTTTCCTGTATTCTTTACAGTACATGAAAGAGTGATATTTTCCTGCGGACCGATCACCGGTTTAGATATTTTCAAGTCTGAATATCCGAAGGTCGTATAGCTTAAACCATATCCGAAAGGATAGAGCACACCGTCTACACGGACTTTTCCTTTGGAGTCAGAGCCCGGCTTGAATGGGAATGCAAAAGGAATCTGTCCCACTGATTTCGGGAAAGTGACAGCCAGACGTCCTCCCGGATTATAGTCTCCGAAAAGAACTTTAGCGATGGCATCCCCCATAAATTCTCCGGGGAACCAGGCATGGATAATGGCAGGAACGTATTTGTTTGCCCAGTTGATGGTTGCTGCTCTTCCGTCCACCATCACTAGAACGACAGGTTTACCTGTTGCATAAACCGCTTCCAATAATTGTTGCTGACGTCCGCAGAGGTCAAGATTGGTACGTGAGAACTCTTCCCGAACCGTTTTCTCATTTCCACCCAGTACAAGAATAGCGACATCCGAAGCTTTTGCTAATTCTACCGCTTCATGAATCATCGCCTGCTCTTGTGTATCTAATGGAACATTGTACAGTTCGCTCTCCGGGAAATACTTATCAATAATATCACAGCCTTTAACATAGCGAACTTCCGAGTTAGGCAGATATTCTTTGATTCCCTGATATACAGTCTTAATAGACGCATTGGCGGGACCATATCTGCAAGTCAACTCCTTCACTTCTTCCCCATTCGGACCAATCACAGCTATTTTGCTGAAGTTCTTGGATAACGGAAGCATCTGATTCTCATTCTTCAAAAGAACGATGGACTCTAAAGCGGCTTTCATAGATACTGCTTTATGAGCGTCGTTGTGTACCACTGTCTCCGGACGACGGTCATCACCGGGATACGGATTATCAAAAAGTCCCATCATAAACTTGACACGGAGAATTTCACCGACACGTTGATCGAGCGTGTGCAAAGAAACTTTGCCTTCGTTGATAGCACGGCGCAACGGGAGAATAAAATCTTGTGGCGGAGTAAAGTTAGTACGGATATTCAATCCTGCATTGACTACTTGTGCTGCCATCTCTTCTTCAGTCGGAGTGATACGATGTTTGGTATGCAGAAACTCTACCGCCTCACTATCCGATACTACATATCCCTTGAATCCCCATTGCTGACGCAGAATCTCCGTGAGGAAATGATAACTTCCGGAAACAGGCTCCCCGTCATAATCATTATACGAACTCATCACCCCTAGAGCACCCGCTTCCTGAATACCTTTGCGGAAAGGTTCCAGATAAAGAGTCTTCATCTCACGCGGGGCCACGTGCGGATCAGTACGCGTACCTCCGTCACGTCCACCGACCGGAATACTGTAAACGGCAAAATGTTTCGGAGTAGCAACGATACCTTCATTTTGCAGACCGAGAATCATCTGTTTTCCCAATTCGCCCACCAGATAAGGATCTTCCCCATAACTTTCCACCACACGTCCCCAGCGAGGATCTTGTGCTATATCCAGAATAGGAGAATAAATATTGGTATATCCCAATGCTTTTGCCTCATCTGCAGTGACTTTCGCAATTTCCCGGATCAGTTTTTTGTTCCACGTGGCACCTTGCCCGCATTGAGCGGGAAACATGGTAGCCCGGTCGTGACATAATCCGCGTATTCCTTCATTGGTAAAGTCCACCGGAATACCCAGTCGTGTCTGTTCCATAAACCAGCGTTGAATGGTGTGTCGGTTCTTTACGCTGTTGGCATACGGATAGGAGATTTCAGAACCGAATTTACCCAGTCCGTTCGCCTGCTCATCAATATTTCCGATACCGTCCTTCCAAATTTCCGCTGACCATCCGGCAGTAGGCCATGCATCTTTCAATACCCGTCCCGAACCGTAGAGAGTAGCCATCTGACAGGTTTTCTCTTCCAGTGTCATTTGCGAAAGCAAATCCGCGATGCGGGCTTCGATAGGAGCGGAGGGATCTTCGTATACATCCTTTATACCGTTTTTATTGAAGTCGATCCAGGTCTTTTTGTATATGTCCTTTGAGTTGTTGCCGGATTTGTTATCAGTAGGTTTGTTGTTTGCCGAGATACTTCCGGAGTAGATACTTCCGGCAGATACTAACAGGGCGAGACATAGCAGTTTCTTCATAATCTATTTTTTTGCAAGAGTACTTATCTATTTTATTTATGTTGCAAGTATACAAAAAGATTTTGATATGAGAGGATAGAATAGTCTTTATAATCACCTTTACCCTCACACCTGTAATGCCGATGGATAAAGAGATACAGACAATGGTGAGGGTGTGAGGGTAAAAGTGATCTAAACTTTTGTTTAGAGAAATTAGTTTGGAAATACTCTACAATGCTTGTTGAATACTCTACTCAAGTATTGTCGAAAGCCGGAAAACCGCTTCATGGCTTTTCGTTGGCTCGCAGACCGAAAACTTTTCCTGTCATCTGATCGATACGTACTTGCCATACTTTGACATTACGTACCGCAGGATCGGAATAGTTGAACTCACTATCCGTGTAATGACGCATGATAATATCCAATGCACGGCGTTTCTCATCTATTTCTTCGATGAATTCTACTTGCCCCCGACACATCGCGCTTTCCGAACGCATACTGTAACTGCAGGCTACCTTTTCGTGTTGGTAGACAAGTTTATGTCCAACGCTGAAAGTGATGCATACATTATTATTATGTTCCAGCATCTCCAACTTGCTGCCTTCAGGACCCGAATGAAGATATATGATGCCATTCTCATAACCGAAGTTCATCGGAACTACATAGGGATTACCTTCCAAATCAGTAATGCCTACAAAACAGGCATCGCAATGGAGAATAATGGATTCGATTCGTTGTTTATCTTCAATAATGACAGTTTTCATAATGGCTGTTTGGCTTACCACAGAGGACACGGAGTACATGAAGTCTTTTTACTTCCTGATTTCTTAGTGTACTCTGTGGTGAATTTACTTTTCTATTAATTCAAAATCCAATTGTTTCTTTTCCAGATTAGCACGAGCTACCCGAACAGTAATAGCGTCTCCCAGACTGTATATTTTGTTTTTGCGGCGTCCGCGAAGACAATAGTTCTTCTCGTCGAATTCGTAGTAGTCATCATCCAGATCACGAACAGGGACCAGACCTTCACATTTGTTTTCGTTCAGTTCTACATAAAGTCCCCACTCGGTTACGCCGGAGATTACACCGTCGTAAATCTGCCCCAGACGTTCGCTCATAAATTCCACCTGTTTATATTTGATGGAAGCACGCTCGGCATTGGCTGCAATTTGTTCCATGTTCGAGCTGTGGTCGCAGAGGTCTTCGTACTTAGCTTCGGATACGCTGCGTCCTCCGTCCATATACTTCGTCACCAAACGGTGTACCATCATGTCCGGGAAACGGCGGATGGGAGAAGTAAAGTGAGTGTAATATTCGAATGCTAGTCCGTAGTGACCGATGTTATGGGTTGAGTAACGTGCTTTCTGCATGGCACGGATGGATACGGTTTCTATCAGGTTCTCTTCTTTCTTTCCGTGTATGTCGTCCAATAAATGGTTGATGGATTTTGAAATATCAGTCTTCGTTCCGCTTGTACGCACTTTGTAGCCGAAGCGGGCGATGAACTGTGACAAGTTCTCCAACTTCTCCGGATCGGGCAGGTCGTGGATACGGTAAGGAAGCACTTTGGCTTTCTTGTTCTTTGGCACACATCCTATCTTTTCTGCTACGGTCTTGTTAGCGAGCAACATGAATTCTTCCACCAGTTTATTGGCATCTTTTGACTCTTTGAAGTAAACGCTGATTGGTTTTCCTTTTTCGTCAATTTCGAACTTCACTTCGTAGCGGTCGAAGTTGATGGCTCCTGCAGAGAAGCGTTTTTCGCGCAGTGCTTTGGCAATCGTATCTAACGTGAGTACTTCTTCTTTGAAGTCTCCTTCTTTTGTTTCTATGATTTGTTGTGCCTCTTCGTAGGTGAAGCGACGGTCGGAGTTGATAACTGTATGTACGATACGTGAGTCTCTGACTTCTCCTTTTTCCGTAATATCGAAGATAACGGAGAAAGCTAGTTTTTCTTCGTTCGGGCGGAGTGAACAAATGAAGTTACACAGCCGTTCGGGAAGCATCGGGATGGTACGGTCTACCAGATAAACGGAAGTTGCCCGCTTTTCTGCTTCCTTGTCGATGATGCTGCCTTCTTTTACGTAATGTGTCACATCGGCAATGTGTACGCCTACTTCCCACAATCCGTCCTTTAGCTTGCGGATGGAGAGTGCGTCGTCAAAATCTTTGGCGTCTTTCGGGTCGATAGTGAAAGTTGTTACCTTACGAAAATCTTCGCGTTTGGCAATCTCTTCTGCTGAAATCTCGGCAGGAATCTTGTCCGCTGCTGTCTCTACTGCTTTCGGATATACATACGGCAGACCGAACTCCGCAAGAATTGCGTGCATCTCTGTGGTGTTGTCGCCAGCCTGACCTAATATATCTATTACTTGTCCGATAGGATTCTTTGCCTTGTCCGGCCATTCGGTTACTTTCACGATGGCTTTATCTCCGGTCTTTCCACCTTTCAGCTTGTCTTTCGGGATAAAGATGTCATTGGCAAGTGTACGGTTTTCCGTCACCAGGAATGCATAGGATTTAGCTACTTCCAGCGTGCCGACGAAAGTATCGTTGGCGCGTTCCAGTATTTCTATCACTTCTCCTTCTGCTTCTCTGTTTTTCCGTTTGGCATAGAAGGCAATCTTTACTTTGTCATTGTTCATAGCATGTGCCGAATTACGTTCGGCTACAAATATCGGTTCGCCTCCTCCTTCAGGAATGAAGGAATTCTTACCATTGCTTTTCCGTTGGAAAGTGCCTGTCATCTCCGTTCCATGATTGTTGAGACGGAACTTTCCTTTCTCTACTTCAGAAATATAATCGTCAGCTAAAAGGTCATGTAATATATCGACGCATAACATTTTTTGCGGATGGGTAGTGAGACGCAGTTCTGAAAAAATATATTTCATACTTAAGGTCTCGCTGGATTTGGCATGGAAAAAGTCTATTAATAACGCTGCCAGCTCTTTCTTACTCATTCTCTTGCCGGCCTTTTTCTCTTTCTTTTCTTTCTTTTTTGCCATAATGTAGTCTTTTAAAATATCTAGTTACAAAGATATATAATAAAATGGAAGAACATTCAGAATTTGTTTTATTTCGTGATATTGGATATCGACTAATTATATGTTTGAGTGAGTTGATAACTAGGTGTAAAAAGATATATTAAAAGGGAAGCATATCTCCCGACATACTTCCCTTATCTTTAAGAGAGAATTTATTAATTCTGTAATGAACTAATTGATAAATGTTTATCTATAATATAGTTAATCTTTTACGCAACGTACTGAAAGGCCACGTTTTACTTGTATTCCTCCTTTATCAGAAGAATAACCTAACCCATAACTCATATTACTGAAATATACAGTTCCTGCTCCGTAAGTAGCTTGGTCTGTGCTCCAAAAGTCTGTTCTACTCTGTGACTTAGGCGTTTCAAAACTTCCGCTCTGATAACATTGTCCGGCAGGTATAACATTAAAGCCATAGGTGTCACGTGGACCTTTAGCGAGATCAGGATTTTCATCTATCATGCCGGATTCTCCCCAACCGTCAGCATCCAGTTTTCCTGTCAATGCTGACCAGACGTTTTTACAGTCTTTATCGGAGTATTTATTTCCTTCATCATCTGTCCATACATTACCTTCAACTGGTGCTAATTCATCTGCAACAAAACTTTCTAGTTTTTTCCACTCTGCTTTGCTGGGTAGATGCCATCCGTTAGGACAGATTCCTTGAATGCCGCTTGGTATGGCATCCGCATTTCCACCGGTTGCGTTCTTTTGGTTCATAGCGGCATACCAATTATACAAGACTCCGTATGTCTTGTATTCTTTCGTGGCTTTAGCTGCATTTACATCTTTGCCATCATAGTTGAAAACAAAATAGAGCGGATCTCCATCACTGGTAGCGGCATCTTCCGGTTTGCTAACTGATGGTAAATAAGCCAAGTTCTCTGCCATCCATATTTGTTCACCAATTGTAACAATTTTGTATTCATGATTATCCCGTGGGTCAATCATCTTTCCTTCTTCCGGTTCTGGGGTTGGTTCGGTCTTTTTTAGTGTGACATTTACTTCACTTGTCGCCATGGCACCTTGATCGCCTTTGACGGTCAGTTCAATTTTTAGTGCTCCTACGGCTTGACTGGCTTCGAATGTGTATTCATAACTAAATGGAACGGAAGTTACTTCTGAAATTTGTTTGTCTCCGATTTTAAGAGTAACATTCGATATTTGACCAATGTCAACAGTTGCTTCTCCTTTGATTGTCATCTTTTCAGCTATGTCTATCGTTGCTCCTTCGGTAGGAGAAGATATGGCACATGTTACATGTTGTTCTGGAGCGGGATCATTGTTGTCATCACCGCAAGCCGTTAGTCCTAAGACTAAAAATAAAAGGAATCCTAACTTCTTCATAATTGTATTTTTATTTAGTGAGTAATAATATATGGTTAATCTTTGATACAACGAACGGGGAGTCCTACTCCCGGATTAAATTCTGCATTGGTTACAAATGTGTGGAGGTCTGACCACATACGTACGGTAATACCAAATTCTGGTCCCATTTGTACTCCCGCTGTTGAACTCCACCAACCCGCACTGTAGGCTGAATGCATCCAATCTTCGTCGCCTGCACAAGCACGGAAACCTATAGGCAGACCATTGAATAAGGTTGCATTATTCTTTTCCATCTCAACTCCAACCCAGGTTGGCTGTGGTTCTATTTCTGTGTATTCCGGCATCATCCACATCGTTGTTGAAGCTAGAGCCTTTGCTAGGGCTGTTTCATCTACTTGACCATCATTCATAATTGCTGCCATTCCGGAATCTAATACGTATTGAGATAATTTTTGCCATTCTTTTTGAGAAGGAATATGCCATCCATCAGGGCAAACTCCTTTTATTATACGTGTTTCATCGGGACCTAAAGCCGTTTCGTTTTGTAGAGCAGCAGGTAGGTTGTAGTAAGCTCCATATGCATTCAGGAAACCTTTTCCAAGTTCTGTTTTTGCATCATTATCAAACATTACGTAATATCTTGGTTCGGTTGAGGACACATCAAACTGTTGCTCTGGTAGATAGCGTAAATTTTCTGCCATCCATAACTGGTCTGCAAGTTGTACGGTTTTGTATGTATTTCCATCACGGGTATCGGTTAGCACTTCTCCATATTGAGGGGGAGCAGGCCTGTTTCCTTGTTCTGTTGTCACTGTAATAGTTGTCAAGGCACTACCTTCGTGATCTCCTTTAACTGCTAACTCAATTTTCAGTTCTCCCGGTTCGGCATCTTTGGAGAAGGTATACTCATAATAGAATGGAACTGAAGTGATGTCAGTGATAATCTCTTCCCCGACTTTCAGTTCTGCAGAAATGATTTTACCATAGTTTGTAGTCCCTTCTCCTCTGATAATCAGTTTGTCTGACATAATAACGGTTGCGCCGTTAGTCGGCATAAATATCTCACAGCTTACCTGTTGGTCTGGAAGTATTTCTCCTCCTCCGCCTGCGGTGCTGTTGTCATCTTTACAGCTTGCACCAAGTAATCCTAATGCCACGATAAAGCTAGTTAATAGTATCTTTTTCATATGTTATTGGATTATGTCTTCTTTAAATAGAATACAATTAATAAAAATGGACAGATTGTCTATAACCTTCTGTAGTTTTGCATCTTCATATACCCGGAAAACAAAACCGAAAGGATCACTCTCTTTTATTCCGGAAAAAGCGAAAACGAATGTTCCGTCTGTTAACATTACGGGGCCTAATGAGATTGTTACAGAAGGATCTTTTACATAATATAGGTCAGAGCTAAGAATTTCGAATGAGAGATATAAATTGTCCTCGAAGACTCCTAGGTTTTGACCGGCCCCAAAAGCCAGGCAATTGTCTATGGCTTTTGCTTTCAGTTTGTAAGGCAATCCGGTTAGAATGTTTGAAAGCAGGTATGTTCCGTCTTCCTGTTTTTCAATGATGACATCTTTCAAGCCGTAATTCATTTGCCCGTCTGAAAACATGCCTTGCCATGTTCCGGTAAGTTCGTCAACATCATATTGTATTACCTGATAAGAAGCCGATCTGTCTTTTGCTGCCACATTGACAATAGCTCCTCTCATTTTTCCGGAGGTATTTTCTTTTACCTTGAAATTTATTCCCTTCGCATTCTGTTCAAATGACAACCATTCTTGAGCTTCTGCGGGTATGTCTATTGTATAATCGAAAGAACTTTGTAATTTTATAGGTAGCGTAGCTGCTTTATTGTCGGTGCGGAGCATCCACTCGTCTTTACCGAAGATGAAAACAGCTCCGGATTGATTGATATTGAACGCCTTTTTTTCTACTCCGTTACTGATTGTCAATAAAGCGTTTCTACCAGAGTATCCGGTGTTTTCTTTTACTTCGAATACTACTTCATTGGGGTTTACTTCTTTCAGCACACACCAGTCGGCATTAACATCTGCTGTTATATTGCCTGTTGCCTGAAGTTGTATATAGCCTTTTCCTCCAGTCGCTTGGAAATTAGTATTTACAGCTTTGATCTCTAACCTGGATTCGCTGCTTTCCGTATCATTGCATCCCGCTATTGCTATGGTGCAAAGTACAAATAAGAATATATTAAAAAACTTTCTCATAATTGTATTAATTACCTTCGTTTTCTTTTTCCATTAAGATTGAGTTATACCAACTCCAGTAACCCATTAGTCCTGAAGTTGAATATTCATCGGATGAATAAGCCCAGATTATCAATGACGTATTTTCTTGGCTTGCTTTATCCGCGAAGTAGAAAGTGAAAGGATTGGTTTTCACCGTAACATTTACTAATCCGCTGCGTAAGCGTGAAGGCAAACTTAATTCTGTGTGAGCATATCCTTCTACACCTGCCGCACACGCAAAGTAGTAAGACGATGAAGAAACCGGACTTATACTTTGTGAATCTAAGATCAGTTTTCCGCTGGCTTTGTCATACAGAAGAGTGAAGTTGAATCCGCCAATACTTTTTAGAGTATAACTTTCTCCTCTGACTTTAGGAGTGATGGTTACAGATTGTGAAGTTGGACCTTCATCGTAATCGTCAACCGTTGCGGTGTAGGTGCCAATATAGTCTTCATATTGCAGATAGTTTTCGGGATAATACTCTTTTAATACAATATCCGTTGCATCTGCATCGGTACAAACAAATAGCCTGGACTTTTTATCCCATTTGAAGTGCTGGACTTCAACTCCGTTGACATTATATGGAGACTGTAACTTCAGCCCTTTTTCTGTATAAATATATGGTAAACTTTCTGCACTGCTATAATCGGTACTGTAAACGGAGAATGTAGACATTGTGCCATTGTCACGTATAAAGTAGTTCAGTACTTGGCCCCCTTTCTCCATGCGATATGTATTCAGAAAAGCATCTTTCTCGATGTTAATGATATCCTCAAGCTGGATACGCCATGGTATGTCTTTGGGCATAGGCGTCATTTCCATTATATTTTTATATTTTTTTCCTTGTAGAATAACCTTGTCGGGAGTTGCGCTCATGATAATAAACTCATAATCTCCTCCCACGTTCATGTTCAGGCCTAAAGGACCTGAAAACATGTGGATCAGCTGGTTGTATGAGTCGAAAGTGAGCATAGTGCTTTGTTCCGATTTAACTTGATACAGGGAGGTTATTATGGTACCCGGCTTGTAACCTTCTGCTCCTGCTTCCGACGCCATTTCTACCTGTTTTCCATCAAATTTCATTAGTAGGGTGACTGCACCTGCAGAATAGTTGCTTCCTATGTAATATTCCAGTTTCCATCCGTTCGGAACATCTTTAAGAATCTCCTGGCATTTTATTACATCGGCTGTAGCTCTGTTGGCAGATGATTCGTCGAATATTTCTTCTTCAGAGAAAAGACAAGATTGTAATACAATGCAAGTCAATGCCAGAAGTGTGTATATTGATAGATATTTCTTCATAATTTTCATAGTTTATTCAATAATACTTAAGTCTACATTGCCGTTTGCTATATCATCTTGGCGGCGTAGAACGATGTCGCGTAATTCGTCCAGATTGATTCCCCAGGTTTGTTCCATGTAACTATAGACTATTTCGAATTTCTGTTTGATAAGTGCACGACCGCTTTCACCGGCATTTTGTAGCATATTATTCCAGTAGTCTTCTGTATTTGTGACGTACACCGCAATGTTTTCAACAAAATCTTCACGTGATTCACTCATTGCGTAGGAAGTGACAAATCCTTGTTGCCATGCATTGCGGTTAGCTCCCACCATATACCAGTCGCTGCCGATATAGGCATTTTCTGTGATACGATCAAATGCCGGATCATAGTTTTTGGTTTGATGCAGGATGTGGGCGAACTCATGATGCATTGTTTGGAAATAGTATTCGTTTAGCAGATTGATATCTATTTTATCAGGATTGATGTCATTTACATTGTATAATGTAATTTTCATACCACCTTCTGCCGTTCCCAATACCATGGTGCCATTGTCTTCATAGGCAGGAGAGCCGATAAAGTGAATGGTCTTGGGGATGTATTGACGTAAGAAGTCCGGATTACCGGTCGCTTCATCGTATGCTTCCAGCCATACATGTTTGATAATTTTAGCCAGTACTACGGATTTTTTATAGTCGGCAGGAGCTAATACATGTGTCATATCGCTCTCGTTATCTTCCATGCGATATTTCAATGCAATGTTGTACGGATGGGTGTAATTACCCAATATCCAGTTGTCGAATGGGCTGCGTTCTACTTCTTCTGTAGAGAAGATGCTGTTTGCTTTGTCCACGCCCTCGTCGTTGTTGCAAGCTCCCAGTCCGCAGGTTAATGATATGATTAAACTATATATGATGTATTTCTTCATATTTTTCCCTCCTTAAGTTAGTTAGTCATTTCTTGGATTTGGTTGCATACCTGCCGTAATGACACTGGCCGGTAGCTGAATTGCACGTCTGGGGTCATTCGTGTCCATCTTGTCGGTGATATTCACCAAGGTATAACCTTCATAATAGCGGCGGTAGATTACAATGCCATAGCGCTTTATATCTTGCCATCTAAGTCCCTCTTCTAAAGTTAACAGGCGTCTCGCATGTAGAATACAGTGTATCAGATTCTCTTGCATTCCTTTTTCTATTATAAAATCCGGATGCAATTCCTTTTTTACTGTCGGGGCTTCCGGTGTGTAATATTTTAATTGAGCATAAAAATCATTGATTGTCTCTTTGGACAAGGTTTGTGTATTTTTCGTAAAGGCTTTCTGCCAGGCGTCTATATCGGCTGCAGCTTCGTCGTAACGTTTTAGTAATGTGTAAGCTTCAGCCCGGCAAAGTAATGCTTCATCGGTAGTGAAAGCAGGATACAGCATATAACCGACCCAGCTGTTGCCTGATGTGAACTGCTGATAGATGACTAAACGGCGGAATCCGTTCTTGATAGAGCCACCAGGCGCAAATGGGATTTGGTGGTAGCTTGACTGGTCTCCCCATGGACCTTCGGATTTACAACTTTCCGAGGCAGTAATATTATTCATGCAGTATCTTTCACAGTTGGCATAACCCGGATCGGAAACCAATGGCCAATATGAAGCTGCTGATATTACCAGTAGATTTGCCCGATTATCTGCATCTACATAAGCGTTCGGCTGTATGTTCTTGTTGGGAGATAAAGCTCCTAATGCAGCCCAGTCACGTAAATATTGGGAAGCATTCGTGCCGAGTACTATATTGGCATAATTGATAACCTTCTGGCAGTTAGAAAAATCCGGCTGTGTGTAATATAGATAAAAGCGGGCAGCAAATGCATAGGCAGCCTTTTTATTAAAATGATATTTCACTCGTGAGTAAATATTGTCGTCGATTAGAGGCAATCCTTCTTCTAAATCGGCTGCGATATTTTGATAGACTTCAGCAACAGTTCCGCGTGAGTATTGTGGATTTACAGATGTTTCCGGTTCCTTTATGTAAGGTATACCTAGGTCTTTATCTGCATTTGTACCATACGCTTTGCAGAATGTGGTAGCTAGTACGAAATGATTATATGCGCGACATATTAGAGCTTCACCTCTTTGTGCTGACAATGATTGAGGGTTTCCCATTTGCTCGATGGCTGCCAGGGCTTGGTTGGCCGATGCAATCGAGTTATAACAATCATTCCATAAGGCATGAGGTGAGTCTTGATTCTCTTCAGTGGTTTGCTGCCAGCGATACAAGTGCTCGTTTAACCGGAAAAGATAGCTGTATGCTTTACTATTTTCATCAATGTTGTCACTGTAGAATTCGCCTATATGACAGTTGGTGGTCATTGGGTATGCAGATACCAATACTTTGGTAATGCTCTCTTCGGTAGTTAGTTCAGTTCGGTTGTCCGGCATTTCATCCAAAAAATCGCTACAGGAGGTTATTCCCAGGCATAAGGTTGAAATGACTGCTGTATATAATACGTTTTTATATTTCATCATTTTTATAATTATCTGAATGGTTAAAATCCTAATCTAAGAGTTAATGTGAACTGACGGGGTACAGGGGAGGCAACTCCACCGGTATTGAAGAATTCCGGGTCCTGTCCGTTTAGCTTCTTATCTGCGTAGATTAGGAATAAATTGGTAGCCTGAAGTTTCAAAGATAAATTGGATATCTTTGCTGATGTAATCCATGATTTTGGAAAATCATAGGACAAGGAAATTTCTTTCATACGAATAAAGTCTCCTTTGGCAATTCGTTCTGTAGAGTAATTATAGGCATTATATGCATACATCAAATCTTTATTATCTTCATATTGACGTTTGGAAATGATGGCAGGGATATTGGTATGCTTCTCATCACCCGGAACTGTCCAGCGATTTTTGAATTCACGGGGCATAGAGGATAAGTCACTGTATTGATAATTGAAGCACGGATTTAAACGTACTACATTACCAAATGAATAGGTGATAAATACATTTAGTTTGAATGCTTTATAGGTGAAGATATTACCAAAGCTACCTGTTATAGTAGGATCAGTGGGACCTTCATATTTTAGATAGTCTATATTGTCACGTGTTTGGAAATCAATATCAGTACTGGTTATTTTTCCATTGATATTATACATTGGGATACCATTTGAACTTAGGCCGACAAATGGGATAGAGAACAAACCACGCACCGGGTAGCCCTGACGCGCAAAACCATAGCCTGAAACCAGATCCATCACGCTGGAACGGGCGTTAAGCTCGGTCACTTCATTTTTTGCTTTGGAAAAGATGAAATCTGTATTCCATGAGAAGTCTTTCGATTGGATATTCTTGCTTGAGATGGTGAATTCAATACCATGTGACTTCATGGAGGCTATATTGGCATATTTATAAATAGAACCACCTACTCCTTGTGTCGGAGTTATACCAATCAGGTCATAGTTGTTGCGTTTATACCAGTCGATTGAGAAATTGATCCGGTTGTTTAAGAATCCCATATCAGCACCGATGTTTAATTCATGCTTCTTTTCGTAAGTCAATTCGCTATTTTCGGGGTCGGATACATAAAGTCCGGTTTCCTGTCCGCTGGTGAAAGGGCGAAATGGTGAATAGCTGGTGATTATGGCATGTGAATTTGTTACATATTCCGGACCTCTGTCGGCAGTTAAAGAGTAGGATGCTTTGAATGTCAAATGTGACAGCACGGAGCTGAGTGTTTCGAAGAAATTTTCTTCATGTACATTCCATGCTCCTGAAATATTCCATGTAGGTAACCAGCGGGAAGAACGGCTTTTTCCCATGCGGTTGGTGCCTTCATAGCGGAATGTTCCGTTTACTGTATAACGGCCATCATACGAATAGGTTGCATTGGCAAAACCTGCTACACTCCTTGTTGTGGTATGGTTTAATCCATAATAATTTTCACCGGACTCAATACCTTTCTTGAAAAATTCATATACGTACGATGGAATTTCGCCCATTGTATATTGCATTCCCCATCCTTGAAAATAATTCTGCATGCGTTTTAAATCATTCACCTCCATACCAGCGAAAAGATTGGTTATATGCTTTTCTGCAAATAAATGATTCCAGGATGCTGTGGCACGAAAGTCTACTCCCAGCATGCGATAGTCCTTACGCTGGTAAATACCGCCTTCCGGCAGTATGCTGATGGGTAAAGCATAAGGATTGTCGGGGTTGGTGTAGAGTAAATTATTGTTGTCACGAATAGTGGCGTCATCCATTCCTGTGCGATATGCTGTTGCCTGATTCGAGTGGTCTTTAATATTATGTTCTTGCGAAGAAGCTTGATATCTGACTGCTCCTAATGCGCTAAGCTCTAATTCTGGAAGTGCTTTCCATTTTACTTCTCCTTGGAATTTAACGTCAACTACGTTTAAGTCCATATAATTGTTATCCAATTCATGAAGGATATTGAATGGTGCGTAGTTAGCTGTATAGTTGACTGCCGGATCCAATGCGCGTGATGTGTTTAGTGCATACGAATATGGATTGATGTCAAATTGACGGGTGACTTCTCCACTAGCTGCATTCACTTCAGAACTCAGTGTTCCGGGCGCTTTCTGCTTACGGTAGGAAGCACTGGATATTAAATTTATAGATAAATTCTTATATATATTATATGTTGTATTTAAATTAGCTGTATAGCGTTTTACTTCACTTTGCTTGTACCACCCCGGGTCTGACATGGCACTTAATGAAGCATAGAATGAAGATTTTTCTGTTCCGGAAGTGATACTGACAGAATGATTTTGTGTGATATTGTTGGAAAATAAAGTATCAAACCAGTCGGTATTTCTCATTTCCGCTTCACGCAGGTAAGCGTTACGTGCTTCCGGAGTGTTGGCAAGTCCGAATTGTCCTGTAACCGGATTGTATTGATTGATTAACTGATACATACGTCCATACACTCCGCTATCTTTTGCACGGTAAGTATCGCTATTGTTGAGCCATCCTTTTTGTTCCATTTCTTTATAGATTCCCATTTGTTCCTGTGAATTCATGATATTGAATTCTTTATAACTGGGAATCATACGAGTTGTAAATTCACCGGTATAGCTGATTTTGCTGACACCGGCTTTTCCCTTTTTGGTGGTTACTACAATAACCCCTGCCATGGCTCGCGCACCGTAGATAGAGGTTGCTGATCCGTCTTTCAATATTTGAAAGCTTTCAATATCATCTGAATTCAATCCGGCAATAGCTGAACTAATCAATGTTTCGGCATCTCCTGAGGATAAGTCATCCGGACCTACGTCGATAGCATCTTCCATGATGACTCCATCTACCACCCATAGTGGCTTTGAACTACCGAAAATAGATGTAGCACCACGTACCCGGATTTTTGGGGCGGTACCAAATGTGCCGGAAACATTTTGTACAGATACGCCTGCGGCACGTCCTTCAAGTCCCCGGCTGATATCAGGCAAACCATCTAGTTTGACCTCATCTGCGGACAATTGTTTGGTTGCTCCTGTAAACAGACGTTTGTCCATTTTCTGCATACCTGTTACTACTACTTCAGATAATGTTTGTACATCAGGCATTAATGTAACATTCATATTTGGAGCAGGAGTCAGGTCTTGCGGTTTCATTCCTATATAGGAAAATTGTAACAGGGATTTATTGGATACATTTTCTATCGAGAATTTTCCATCTATATCCGTTAATACACCGGACTTACTTCCTTTGATGACAACGGTTGCACCAATGAGCGGCTGTCCGTCATCACCGGAAATAACCACTCCTTTCACATTGAATACTTTCGCCTGTTTGGAAGGACCTTTGATAGTAATTGTGATAAATTGGTCTTCAATATGATATTCCAGTGGCTTATTAGCTAAGATTATATCGAGAGTCTGCTCTATACTCTTATCCTTGACGGAGCCAGAAACGGTGAATTTCTTGACATCGTCATACGTAAACAGGATCTTATATCCGGATAGTTTTTCTAAACGTTTTAGTACGGACGGCAACCGTTCGTTGCTAATTTCAATCGTGATTTTCTTTTGCGATTGCACCTGAGCATTTACTTGGTAGGGTCGGAAACATAATACGCATAGAAAACACACAATAAGTAGGTTCCAATTATTTCTCATACGTTTGTCTTTAATAACACTATTTTGAACATGTTTATATAACTAGTTCGTATGAGAAGAAAATATGGATACCCCTTTTGTGATTTATTTTTTAATAAAAGTGATATTTTGTTGTATTTTGCATAGATTAGTTATACTTATGCAATAAAAATCTAGTCTACAGTAAGCGTATTGCCTTGCAAGGTGACTGTCACTTTTTTCATTCTATTAAGTAATGAGATTGTATGTTCCAGGTCTTTGGTACGATCGGATATAAAGTGCATTTTATACTCCATCGCTTCTTTGTTTCTGAACTCTATGTTTACATTGTACCAACGTCCCAAATTTTGCATAATATCTTTCAATGTGACATTGTCAAAGTAGAAATAGCCGTCTTTCCAATAAACATAGGAGTCTAGATCTACTTCTGCCAGGATAAAGTTGCCATCAGATTGCAGATGTGCATCTTCTCCCGGATATAGTCTGGTATATGATCCTCCTTTGGTATTGCTGACTTCTACTTTTCCATTAATAAGCACTACATGAGTATCTTCAGGAGTATAGCTGCGTATATTAAATTCAGTACCGAGAACGCGGGTTTGCACAGTTCTGGTTTTTACGATGAAAGGTCGCTCCGGATCTTTGGCCACTTTAAAATAAGCCTCACCTTCTAAAGTGACGATACGTTCGTCGCCAATAAAGGCCGTTGGATAGACAAAGTTACTATTGGCATTGAGCCAGACCTCCGTGCCGTCACATAACACTACCTTGAAACTTTCACCGCGTGGAACAGTGAGTACATGTGTTTGAGTGGTCGTTGAAATGACTTGCCTGTAATCCAATTCTTTCTTTTCGGACTTTGAGATCATTTTCTGTGGTAAGGTTTGATTGTTTGATTGCGGTTCGTCTAATACAATCTTTTCTCCGTTATCTTTTTGCAGAGTGATATGTTGAGGGGCAGCATCCGCAGTAAATACTGTGATTGGTTCCAGGGCAGGGGTCGTCAGGGTATTGATAAGATAGTAAGTTCCAAATAGAACGGCAATCATGGCGGCTATTCCCATACTTACTTTCCAGAAGTTGGAACGCATTCTTGCCGTGTACTGTTTTTTCTTGAATCGTTCTAGCTCCATCTCTATATTGGGTAGTTCCATTCCACTTTTTTGTTGTAGGAAGAGGCTGCTATCCATGATGTCGCGACAAGCCTGCAGGGTTTCTTCATCTTTAAGCATTTCCTGCAGTTGTTCGACGTTTATTTCTGAAGAGCTCTCCATAATGTCGAGTGCCTTCTCTACAGATTTATCTGTACTATCTATATTGTCAATATCTTTATTCATCACTGTTCGACTGTATCATACTTATTTATATTACGTTTAATCATAAAATAAAGACACCTGCTTTATGATTTTTTTGCACATTCTTCACGTATCACCTGTAATGCTTTCACAATATGCTTCCTGACTGCACTGACACTAATATTTAATTCCTCTGCCACTTCCTGATATTTTTTGCGTTGAATATAACATTCTTCTAAAATATGCCTGGTATGTGGAGTCAGTTTTTCCATCGCCTTACTGATATGCATCATTCTTTCATCCTGCTCCTGATACTCCGTCTCAACATAACTTTTGGTCAGTTCGGAATAGATTTGTACGTATTGTTCGTGTGTATTCTGATGCCGCAGGAAATCAATGCTTTTGTTGCGAACGTAGACATATAGATAAGATTTAGCTGTGGCTTTATCTATTTTAGCATAATTGGCCCAAATAAATTCGAAGGCGTCGCTGACGATATCTTTGCTAGCCTCCATATTATTAATCAAATGAAATGCGTAATAATAAAGTTGAGGATAGTACTCTTTAAAAAGAAAATCAAAATCGGCCTTATCTTCCACGTGCTTTAAAAGTGTTGAATAGTAAATAAATCGCGTTGCAAATAAACAAATAATAATTGAGAAAAGCAAAATGGCTTTTATTTTATATTTATCGTATCTTTGTGGCATCATATTTTTTGAATCAATATTCATGTAGAACCAGAGAAGTAATAATGGAGAGTGTTTTAATTACAGGTGCAAGTGGTTTTATAGGAAGTTTCATCGTGGAGGAAGCGTTGAAACGAAAGTTTGGTGTGTGGGCCGGAATTCGCCCCACGAGTAGCAAGCGGTATTTAAAGAACCGGAAAATTCACTTTCTGGAACTGGACTTTGCACATCCCAATGAGCTTCGCGCCCAACTCTCCGGGCATAAAGGTACTTACAGCAAATTTGATTATATCATCCATTGCGCCGGTGTGACAAAGTGTTCTGATAAAAAGACCTTTGATTATGTGAATTATCTTCAGACTAAATATTTTATAGACACGCTGAAGGAATTGAATATGGTTCCGAAGCAGTTTATATATATTAGCACGTTGAGTGTATTCGGACCTGTACGTGAGAAGGATTATACTCCGATAAGCGGAGAAGATACTCCGATGCCTAATACGGCTTATGGATTGAGTAAATTGAAAGCGGAATTATATATTCAGAGTATTCCCGGTTTTCCTTATGTCATTTATCGTCCTACGGGAGTCTATGGTCCCCGTGAGTCAGACTATTTCCTGATGGTCAAGTCCATTCAGAAGCATGTAGACTTTTCGGTCGGTTTTCGACGCCAGGACTTGACTTTTGTTTATGTGAAGGACATTGTGCAGGCGATTTTTCTGGGAATGGAGAAAAAAGTGGTTCAAAAGGCGTATTTCCTAACAGATGGGAAAATCTATAGAAGTCGTGCCTTTTCGGATCTGATACAAAAAGAATTGGGCAATCCGTTTGTTCTTCACTTGAAATGTCCATTAATTGTGCTAAAAGTTATATCTTTGTTCGCTGAATTCATTGCTACACGTTCCGGGAGGAGCAGTACCTTGAATTCGGATAAATATAAGATAATGAAACAACGCAACTGGCAATGCGACATATCCCCGGTAATGAAAGAACTTGGGTATGTACCCGAATATGATTTGGAAAAGGGAGTTCGTGAAACCATTGCCTGGTATAAAAATGAAGGATGGCTTTAGACTTATTTAAGCGCGTAGAAACCCGGAAAGGGTTGTTTGCTGTGGAAAAGATTACACTGATTTATAATCTGTTGACTTCCATATTGATTCTATTCCTGTTTCAGCGAATGGATCATCCATGGCACATGTTGCTGGATAGGGCTATGATCGCGGCGATGACCTTTTTGTTGATGTATCTTTATCGTCTTGCCCCCTGTAAGTTTTCAGCGTTTGTGCGCATTGTTATCCAGATGAGTCTATTGTCTTACTGGTATCCGGATACTTTCGAGTTCAATCGTTTCTTTCCGAATTTAGACCATGTATTTGCAACTGCCGAGGAGTTTATTTTCAATGGTCAGCCTGCTATCTGGTTTTGCCATACGTTTCCGCACCTTATCGTCAGTGAAGCATTTAATATGGGATATTTCTTTTATTATCCGATGATGCTGATTGTGGCATTGTTTTATTTCATTTATAAGTTTGAGTGGTTCGAAAAGATGTCTTTTGTTCTCGTCACTTCCTTCTTTATCTATTATCTGATTTATATATTCGTTCCTGTCGCGGGGCCTCAATTCTATTTCCCTGCCATCGGGATTGATAATGTATCTAAAGGTATTTTCCCTGCTATCGGTGACTATTTCAATCATAATCAGGAATTACTTCCCGGACCGGGTTATCAGCATGGATTCTTTTATAGCTTAGTAGAAGGCTCACAGCAGGTAGGCGAACGTCCTACGGCAGCATTCCCCAGTTCACACGTCGGTATTTCTACTATTCTGATGATTATGGCTTGGCGTGGCAGCAAGAAGTTGTTTGCCTGTCTTATACCTTTCTATATGTTGCTTTGCGGGGCTACCGTATATATTCAGGCACATTATGTGATTGATGCCATTGTAGGGTTTTTCTCTGCATTCCTATTGTATGTGGTTGTGACCTGGATGTTTAAGAAGTGGTTTGCACAACCGATGTTTAAGTAGAAAATTGGAATATACTTCTGTATTTTGAAACAAATAATCTCCATCCGCAGGAGTCAGAGTTTGCGGATGAAGATTATGATCTATGGTGGATTAAATTTCCGGATTCTCTTTACGTTGGGAAGTGATTTCTTCAAATATGCGGAAAAGCTCTTCCTTTGTTTCTGCCCGTAACATGGAAATACGCGTATTACGGAAATTAGGGATTCCTTTGAATAATGGGCTGGCAGCCAAATGACGGCGTACATGCAGAATACCTCTGCGCTCATCAAGTAGATTTACACTGTCAACCACTTCTTGGCGAAGCACCTCCATGCACCAGTCGAAACTTAGCGGTGGTAATTCTTCCCCAGTCTCCAGATAGTGTTTCACTTCTTTGAATATCCATGGACGACCAAAGCTGGCACGACCAATCATGACAGCATCTATTCCGTAATGGTCAAAACACTCTTTGCAGCGTTGAGGCGTCGTCACGTCACCATTACCGATAATAGGAATATGCATCCGTGGATTATTCTTCACTTCGCCTATTAATGTCCAGTCTGCTTCTCCGGTATACATTTGTGCACGGGTGCGGCCATGTATAGTCAGTGCAGCAATACCACAATCCTGTAACTGTTCTGCTAGCTCTACAATTACTTTGTTGTTAGCATCCCATCCTAGGCGGGTCTTGACCGTTACGGGGATTTTCACCGCATCTACTACCGCACGGGTGATCTCCAGCATCTTGGGGATATTCTGTAACATACCTGCTCCTGCTCCTTTTCCGGCTACTCTTTTTACCGGGCATCCGAAATTGATATCCAGAATATCAGGTTGTGCCTGTTCCACAATCTTGGCAGCTTCCACCATCGTTTCCGTATCTTTCCCGTATATCTGGATGGCAACGGGACGTTCGGCATCACTGATACTTAGTTTCTGCGCAGTCTTGCTGACAGCGCGAATCAGCGCATCGCTCGACACAAATTCGGTGTATGCCATATCTGCTCCGAACCTCTTGCACATCAGGCGGAAAGCCGGATCAGTCACATCCTCCATCGGAGCAAGTAAGATGGGATATTTACCCAAATCTATTTGGCCTATCTTCATATATGAATCTGATATTTACTGTTTATGATTGAAGTAACTTCTTGTTTTCGCTGCAAAAATACGGAAAAAAGCCTACCTTTGTACGCATTCATTTGCTTAACTGATACAAATAAGTATATATTCTATGAGTCTTAGTTTGAAAGATTTTGAAATAATGGCTCCTGTCGGTTCGCGCGAATCTCTTGCTGCGGCTATTCAGGCAGGTGCCGATTCTATCTATTTCGGTATAGAAAACCTGAACATGCGTGCCCGTTCGGCCAATACGTTTACGATTGATGATTTGCGGGAGATCGCCCGTACGTGTGATGAACACGGGATGAAAAGCTACTTGACGGTCAACACGATTATCTATGATAAAGATATTCCATTGATGCATACCATTGTCGATGCAGCCAAGGAAGCCGGAATCTCTGCGGTGATTGCAGCTGATGTGGCGGTGATGAACTATGCCCGTCAGATAGGGCAGGAGGTACACCTTTCCACTCAACTGAACATCTCCAATGCAGAGGCTTTAAAATTCTACGCACAATTTGCAGATGTGGTAGTATTGGCCCGTGAGTTGAATCTGGAGCAGGTAGCCGAAATCTATCGCCAGATTCAGGAAGAACATATTTGTGGTCCGAGTGGTGAACAGATTCGCATTGAGATGTTCTGTCACGGTGCGCTTTGTATGGCTGTATCGGGTAAATGTTACCTCTCTTTGCATGAGATGAACCATTCTGCCAACCGCGGCGCTTGTATGCAGGTGTGTCGCCGTTCCTATACAGTCCGTGACAAAGAGACGGATGTGGAACTGGATATTGATAACGAATATATCATGTCACCGAAAGATTTGAAGACCATCCACTTTATGAATAAGATGTTGGATGCCGGTGTGCGTGTATTCAAAATTGAAGGCCGTGCCCGTGGACCTGAATATGTACGTACAGTGGTAGAATGTTACAAAGAGGCTATCAAAGCTTATCTGGAAGGAACATTTACCGATGAAAAGATTGCAGCTTGGGACGAACGTCTGAAAACAGTATTCAACCGCGGCTTTTGGGATGGCTATTATTTGGGACAACGTTTAGGCGAATGGACCAGAAACTATGGCTCGGCAGCTACGGAACGTAAGATATATGTAGGTAAAGGTATCAAATACTTCTCTAACATTGGAGTTTCCGAATTTCTGGTAGAGGCTGCGGAAGTTAGCGTAGGCGATAAACTTCTCATTACCGGACCGACCACAGGTGCTCTATTCATGACTTTGGAAGAAGCCCGTGTTGACTTGGAATCCGTGCAGACTGTGAAGAAAGGCCAGCACTTCTCCATGAAATCAGATAAGATACGCCCCAGTGACAAGCTGTATAAACTGGTATCAACCGAAGAACTGAAGAAGTTCAAAGGACTCGATATTGAGCAAAAAAGAGGCTAACTGCTATTTCTCAACTTTTAATTTTTAATCTTCAATTTTTAATTTTTAATTGATGAACTATATCTATGAATTGGAAATGAAGGTGCGTGATTACGAGTGCGACCTTCAAGGGATTGTTAATAATGCGAACTATCAGCATTATTTGGAACATACCCGCCATGAGTTTCTGACGTCGGTAGGCATCAGTTTTGCTGCACTCCACGAACAGGGAGTCGATCCGGTAGTGGCACGCATTAATATGGCATTCAAAACGCCGTTGAAAAGCGGAGACGAGTTTGTCTCTAAACTCTATATGAAGAAGGAAGGTATCAAATATGTATTCTATCAGGATATTTTCCGTAAGAGTGATAATAAAGTAGTAGTGAAATCCACTGTTGAAACGGTATGTGTGGTAAACGGACGTTTGAGTGACAGCGAATTATTCGATAGCGTCTTTGTCCCTTACCTGAAATGAGCAGTTCCGAGGAAGAACAGATTTATAGTATCGCCCTGACAATGGTGCCCGGTATCGGGCACATAGGGGCGAAACATCTGATAGACGGAATGAATAATGCTGTTGATATCTTCCGTCTGCGTAAAGAAATACCGGAACGTATTCCTGAAGTGAGTCAACGGGTGGTAGATGCGTTGGATTGTCCGCAAGCTGTGATCCGTGCCGAACAGGAATATGAATTTATCCGGAAGAATCGGATCGCCTGTCTGTCCTTTCATGATGAGGCTTATCCTTCCCGTTTGCGGGAATGTGAAGATGCTCCTGTCGTTCTTTTCTTTAAAGGAAATGCTGATCTAAATTCCCTTCATATCCTGAATATGGTAGGAACCCGTAATGCTACTGATTATGGGACACAAATCTGCGCCTCTTTTCTGCGGGATCTGAAGGCACTTTGTCCTGATGTGCTTGTAGTTAGCGGCCTTGCTTATGGAATCGATATTCATGCGCATCGTGAAGCTTTGGCTAATGAATTACCTACAGTAGGTGTTTTAGCTCATGGGCTGGATCGTATTTATCCTCATGTCCATCGGAAAACAGCTGTTGACATGCTTGAAAAAGGGGGATTACTGACCGAATTTCTGTCCGGAACGAATCCCGATCGCCATAATTTTATCAGTCGAAACCGTATTGTTGCCGGTATGTGTGATGCTACCATCGTCATTGAGTCGGCAGAAAAGGGAGGTTCATTGATTACGGCCGAACTTGCTGAAGGTTATCATCGCGATTGTTTCGCTTTCCCCGGTCGCATGAGTGATGAATATTCAAAAGGATGCAATCGGTTGATTAGGGATAATAAAGCATCCCTGTTATTATCTGCCGAAGATTTTGTGCAGGCTATGGGCTGGAATATACCGATGACTCTTTCGGAAAAGGTAAGTGTGCAACGTAGTCTTTTTATCGAATTGTCTGAAGAAGAGCAGAAGATAGTTGCTATTTTGGAGAAACTGGGAAATCTGCAAATCAATTCTCTTGTGGTAGAAGCAGATATTCCCGTAAATAAGATGACTGCCCTACTGTTTGAACTGGAAATGAAAGGGGTGATTCGTGTATTGGCAGGAGGAATGTACCAATTATTGAATTAACTCACATGAACTAATCTCACATATAGACATAAAAAAAGGAGCAACGCCTTGCTCCAACCTTTGTTAACCTTAAATCTAATACTATGAAAAAAATCACATGACAAATGTAAGCGTTCAACTGATTCCTTCCAAATAATTCTGTTGTATTTGTTTCTCTTTTAAATTCTTTCACTGATTTTCACTGTTATCGGACACGACGTACTTCTAGTGGATAAAATATAGCACATTTATGGTAAATAATGGAGAGAAATGCAAGCCTTCTTGAATATGTTTTCATAGTCATTCGAAGGGCTCGTGAAATGAGACTTAAAATAAGTGCTTTGTTGGTTTAAAAGGAACGCCTCGTTGGTTTAAAACCAAGGCATCGTTCCTTTAAAACCAACGAGGTGTTCCTTTTAAAGGAAAATGTGAACCTGTATATCGCTTTGTATTTGCGTTTTATGATTTTAGGTTCACTAATATTATTCATTTACCAAATTGGCCAAATTTTGGTGTGTACATTTCTAGGCACGGAATATTTTTCAGTCTGTCTCCTATATAATATCTTGTGTTTTGTTAGGTAACTTCTAGGTGATATACTCCTTTTTAAGTCGTGTTCTGAATATGGGTAGCTCAAGTAATTACTTTTTTATAAGCTGTTTCCGTAATGATTCGTTTTTATAGGATAATGTTAGTCAAAGTGTCTAAGGAATATTTTGAAATAACTTCTTTGTTGTGAAATTATAGGGCAGATTTGACAAACTATGCCGAAATTTATTTTTTAACTTCTAGATAATAAATCAAAAATAATATCCGTTGCACAGTATATTATGATATAGTTATCTTCTTCTTCTTTGTAACTATACTATATCTTTTAAATTCACCTCTAAGGTATTAGCAATTTTTACGAGGGTACCAATTGTGAAATTTGTTCTTCCTTTTTCTATTCGAATAACATTATTGTATTCTATTTCAAGCTTATCTGCAAAGTCTTGAATAGATAGATTCTTACTTTCTCGCAATCTTCTAATTCTATAACCTATCTCGTTTAATGTTTCTTGTTTATCAAGCATAATTTCTGTCATATATGATTGTTTTCAAAGAAAAGTATTTATATTTGCATATCTACAATCATATATGATTGTATTGTGAAGTTTAATATTGGTCATTAAATATTTAGCAGAGTGATAACAATAAAAAAAATGATGAAATGGATACTCTTAATTTGCATTCACACTTTGAGAATTTACTGTATGTAGGAAGAAGCGTGCTCACCAATACAAGTAGCCGCATTCGAAGATTATTTTTTAAAAATGAGATGTGTATATATGAATACTTGTTTATGGAGGAGGTAAATAAAGGTATTGAAATTGTAGTAGATAATGCTGTACTAGTCTGTGTTTTAGAAAATGATGTCTGTAATAAATCTATTCTTTATTTTAATGATTCAGTCAATATTGCATCTTATATTAATTATTGTAATAGTAATTTTGAGTATAATAAAGCCCTTGACAAGTGGATTATGCCTGATGGTTATCTTGGTTTGTTTATACCTACTGATGATTTTGAGAAGCGATTTGCTTTTGTACAAACTTTAGTATAAATAAACTTTCTGGTATAGCTTCAGAAGCCGTTAAACGTCAATGAATGAAGGTGATGAAGTATTTGGCAATCTTAAAGGAATGATATATGTACGAACATAAAACAATTTGATTTGTTATTTATAGTGAATGGATCTATATAGAGGTGGTTTTATTGCATTATGATATTAAACATCTCTTTATATCTATTTTTTAAGGTGATTGTTTGACTATATGTCAGTTTAAACCTTTATATTTGTATATGTGAAGTTAACCGAAGAAAAAATCACTTATTATTGGCTATGATGAAAAAGGAAATTAAATTCAGTCTTGTTTATCGGGACATGTGGCAATCTTCCGGTAAATATCAACCTCGGGTTGATCAGCTTGTCCGTATCGCTCCTTTGATTATTGAGATGGGCTGTTTTGCCAGAGTTGAAACGAATGGCGGTGCTTTTGAGCAAGTGAATCTGTTGTACGGCGAAAATCCTAATAAGGCCGTCCGTGCTTTTACCGCACCTTTTAAAGAAGCGGGTATTCAAACGCATATGCTCGATCGCGGATTGAATGCGTTGCGCATGTATCCGGTTCCGGCAGACGTACGTAAATTGATGTATAAAGTCAAGCATGCGCAAGGAGTGGACATCACACGCATTTTCTGTGGACTGAACGAAACAAGAAATATCATTCCTTCTATTAAATATGCTTTGGAAGCAGGTATGATTCCGCAGGCAACTCTTTGTATCACCTATTCTCCCGTACACACTGTTGAGTATTATGCCCGAATTGCCGATCAACTGATTGAGGCTGGTGCACCTGAAATATGCTTGAAGGATATGGCGGGTATCGGTCGTCCGGGTATGTTAGGAGAATTGGTCAGGACTATCAAGGAGAAACATCCGGATATATTGATTCAATATCATGGTCATAGTGGACCGGGATTGTCTATGGCTTCTATTCTTGAAGTTTGTGAGAATGGTGCGGACATCATTGATGTAGCTATGGAGCCTATGTCTTGGGGCAAAGTGCATCCGGACGTAATCTCTGTGCAAGCTATGTTGAAAGATTTAGGTTTCCAGGTCCCCGACATAAATATGAAAGCATATATGAAAGCTCGTGCCATGACGCAAGAATTCATTGATGATTTTCTGGGTTATTTTATGGATCCTACCAATAAATATATGTCTTCACTTCTACTGAAATGTGGTTTGCCGGGTGGTATGATGGGTTCCATGATGGCAGACTTGAAAGGAGTGCATTCCGGTATCAATATGATATTACGGAGTAAGAATGAGCCGGAACTTAGTCTGGATGATTTGCTTGTGATGCTTTTTGATGAAGTGGAATATGTATGGCCTAAGCTGGGTTATCCTCCTTTGGTGACTCCTTTCAGCCAATATGTGAAGAATGTTGCATTAATGAATCTTATGCAGCAGGTAAAAGGGGAAGAGCGCTGGACAATGATAGATAACCACACTTGGGATATGATTCTGGGTAAAAGTGGACGTCTTCCGGGTAAGCTCGCTCCGGAGGTCGTAGAATTGGCGAAATCTAAAGGATATGAATTTGTCGATACCGATCCGCAGTTGAATTATCCGGATGCTTTGGATGAATATCGAAAGGAAATGGATGAAAATGGCTGGGAATATGGAGAGGATGACGAGGAACTGTTCGAACTGGCCATGCACGATCGCCAATATCGTGATTATAAGTCCGGGGTTGCCAAAAAGCGTTTTGAGGAAGAGTTACAACATGCTAAAGATGCGGCAATGGCAAAGAACGGATATTCGGAAGAGGAAATTAAGAAATTGAAACGTGCCAAGGCAGACCCGGTCATTGCTCCTGATAACGGGCAGGTACTTTGGGAAGTTTCCGTAGAGGGACCATCCATTGCTCCATTCATCGGACGTAAATATCAGCATGACGAAGTTTTTTGTTATCTTTCTACCCCGTGGGGAGAATATGAAAAGATTCTGACCGGATTTACCGGAAGGGTTGTGGAGATATGTGCACAGCAAGGTGCCAATGTACATAAAGGAGATGTAATAGGTTATATTTTACGGAGTGATATTTTTGCGTAGACTCTTATAAGAGTTAGGGTATAAGCTACACCTAATAAAGAATTTTAGTAGGGTGTCTTAAAAGTGTTTTTAAAATAGTAGTGATGCACAGAAAATCGATAACTAATCGGTGATCTGTGCATCCTCATTATTGTTACCTTAATGTAATAATTCTATGAGTATGTTACTATACCAGTACTTTATTTTCTAAAAGTTCTATGCGTTTGCACAATATCTCGATAAACCGGCTGTTTGCCTTGATTAGTTCACGGAGATCCTCTGCAGCTTCGATGCGGACAGTGCTACAATCTTTCGCGACTCCGATATTTGTCCCGATTGTACCTGTGTTATTGACATACACATTTCCATCTATTTTATTAAATAGCTCCAATGCAGACATATTTAGCACTTCTGCTATTTTGTTCAGCCTTGTTAATGTGAGGTCGGTTTCACCATACTCAATCTTACAATAGGCACTTGTTGATAAGTTCAACTTTTCTCCCATTTGTTCTTGAGTAAGATTCTTTTCCATACGAAGCATTTGCAGCCGATGTCCTACTATCTTCTTTAAATCTGTTTCCATGTATCTTGTTATTGGGAAGCAATTTATTATTGGACAAATGTAACAATTTTAGTGGATATAACAAATGCTATTTTATACTTATTCGAGAGAACTGTGGAAAATGCGATGGTGCAAATAGCTTGGAGACGGGAAAACGACCTCGTTTTATTGAACATACCACTCTTTTCCCTTTTCTCATTGATATTTGGAGATAACTATTCGTTTAACGGATGGTTGTAGTAAATATTGTGTATACAATGCACCTTAATGTGTGCTTAACTTTGCAGTCAGAGAAAACACAATCATTCATAACAGTAAATCATTATTGAAAAAAGAACATTCTATATTGTATTAAAAGAGCGAAATATTGCACTAAAAAACAAACATAGCATTAATAATAAATAATAAACAGACATGAAGAAGATTTTACTATTGTTCTCTATTTGCCTAATTCCAATGTTAGGCTATGCACAAACCGATGAAAACGGTAAAGAAAGAGTCTATATTGATTATTTCTCGCGTCCCGGTACTATCAGTAATATTTTGGCGGAAGCATTGCGTAATAAAGTAATAGAAGGTATCCAGAAGATGGATCGTGTAGAACTTATTGATGTTGATTCTAATGAAGCATTGAAGACTGAAGCGAAAAGACGCCAAGAGGCTTCTGCTATGGGAGATGCCGTTTGCAGAAGCGAGGTCATGACAACGTTAGGCGCCCAATATCTTATTCAGGGAAATATTACCAGTATGCAGGGAGTTAAAAAAACAGATAGTAAAGGGAAGACCTATTATCAGGGGAGTGTTTCTTACACGTTGAAAATAGTAGACCCTTCTAACGGTACACTCAAAGGAACCCAGACATTCACTCACGAGGGGCTGACCGGGAATATTGGCGATACTCCTGATGAAGCTATCATTAAGACTTTGGATTATGTAGTAATAAGCATGGACGATTTTGTTGACGAGTATTTCAAAATGAAAGGAACGATTGTACAGATTGAGAGTACCAAAAAAGATAAAGCACAAACTGTATATATCGATCTTGGAACCAAGAGAGGGGTACAAAAAGGCCAGAAATTTATCGTTTACATAGAGATGGATATTGCCGGAGAACTGTCATTGAAAGAAGTCGGACGCTTGAATGTGAAAGAAGTATTGAGCGGAACACGTTCTTTATGTACCGTGAGCAAAGGCGGTGAGGAGATAATGAAAGCATCGAAAGAAGAAAAGAAATTGATTATTCTTTCTCGAAAAAATACCTTTTTAGGCGGACTTGGACTATGATGAAGTTACGAATACTGCTTTTGAACCTGCTAGTTGTATACACTATTCATTTCATGGCACAGGAGTCATACTCCAATGACGTAACTTGTGTGAAGGCAGATGATAACATAGCCGTTATCACCGCTTCCGGAACAGCCGAAAAAAAGAAGGATGTATATAATATGGCATTGAAGTCGATCTTTAATGCTATATTCCTCAACGGCATTGACGGAGTGGAAAACGGACAGCCGCTCGTCGGGAAAGAAGATTCTTACTATATGAATCAGTTTTTCAGTTCACGTTATATGCTTTTTGTGAAGAACTATGAAACGGTAGGAGATCTGGTACGGCAATCTTCCAATCTATACAAAGGTACAGTAACGGCTCAAATCTTATTAGGTGCGCTTAAAAAAGACTTGATACGGAACAAATTGATGACGAGATCCCAGGAAGAAATGTCGATGGAGGAAACTCGGCAACAAATGGCTTTGCCGACAATCATGGTAGTCCCCTATAAAAGCAATGACCGAAGCTCATACGCCGATATTCTGAAAAATGATTTTGATCTTCGTATAGCCGTAAGTACGGTAAAGGAGGGATTTGTTAAGCTTGGCGTGAAGACGGTGGCTGCCGAGGGAAAACAGTCAGGAACTTTGCGCGCTTCCGAATGGGAAAGTAAGAATGCTGATTCCAATGATAAGCAGTTGTTGATGAATTCGGGAGCGGACGTCTATGTGATTGTTGATTTACAAAAAGACATATCTGCAGCTTCGGGAAGTAGAGTCTCATTGATTATGACTGCTCGTGAAACGGCTACCGGAGTAGATTTGGCTAGCCGGAAAAGCTGGACGAACCGCTTTAGGACGACGGACGTGGATAAGTTATGCGCATACGCGGCACAAGATGTTCTGGATGGTTTTCTGAAAGATATTTCGAAAGAGTTTGCCCGGAAAGTTCAACAGGGGAATACGGTTGTTCTTCGGGTTAGTCTCGCAGATAATGCTATCAATACGATGAATAGCCGGATAAACGGTAGTACTACTCTTTCGGCGCATATACGCAATTGGGTACGAAAAAATGCCCAGGGAGGACGCTACCATATTCAAGGTGTTGTGGACGATAGTCTGATATTTGATTCGATACAGATTCCTGCAAAGGACAGCGACGGCTTGCCGATGGATTGCATCACGTTTGCGGATAATCTGGTTAATTATCTGAATGATTCCGGAATAGATAGTGAACATAGAGTGGATGGAAGTACCATCTATTTGACTATTCAATAAATCAAGGACGTATGAAACATTGGCTTTTATTTATTCTTGTGATTTCATGGTTTTGCTTTCCGCTTTCCGGTCAACAAACGAACCGTCCTGACTGGGTGAAACAGCATCCTGTTAGTGGTTTAAGTTACATCGGAATAGGAATGGCTGAAATATCGGAAGGAGATTATCAGCAAAAGGCAAAGCAAAACGCTTTGTCTGACCTTGTATCTGAAATTCAAGTGGTGATTGCCGCCAATTCTTTGTTGAATACGTTGGAGGACGATGGTAATGTGAAACAAACCTTCGCAGAAAGTATTCGTACAGAAGCCCGGGCGGAAATAGAGAACTTTCGTCTGGTGGATTCCTGGCGAAGTGACAATGAGTATTGGGTTTATTATGAATTGAATAAGGGCGATTATGCGGCCTTGGTGGAAGCACGTCGTCAGAAGGCAATCCGTAACGGATTCGATTTTTGGTATAAGGGACACATTACTTTACAACAGGGAGATTTAATGACTGCCATTGAATTATTCTCAAATGGAATGGAGGCTATACGCCCGGTGCTTAATCAGGAGTTGTTCTGCTCTTACGAAGGAAAGACAATTAATCTGGCGACCGAACTATATGCGGCTTTGGCTGGAGTATTTGATGGAATAACGATTGTTCTGAATCCGGCAACCGTTTCAGTCACGCCGTTTCAAGGTATAAGGGAGCCTATTGCTATAGGTGTTTACCGTAATGGAAATCCGTTAAGGAATATCCGGTTGAAAGCCGAGTTTGTTTCCGGGTCGGGAGATTTGTCTTCCATGTCTCCCACCGACGAATCGGGAGTTGCCGCTCTTTATGTGCGCAATATTACTTCTAAACAGGCACAGCAGGAAATTGGAATTTCATTAATTGATGATGTGTTCAGCTTGTTCCGGAAGGGAAGTTATGCAGCTTTATTCAAACAAATGCTTTCTTCTCTTCCCGGAGCAACGTTGACTATCAACACGGTGCAGACACAGACTTCTGCTTATGTTAGAAGTGCGCAGAGCGATATAGAGGCGGTGGAACGAACTGTGAAGAGTTTGCTGAACAATCATTTCTTTAACGTAGTTGCATCTCCTTCTGAAGCCGACATTATCGTTACATTGGATAATAAGTGTCGTAAAGGCAATACCGTTCCGGGTGAACTGTATAACTTCATCGAATTCTTTTCTACGTTGGGGATTAAAATAGAAAATAACCGGACGGGGCAAACCATGTTGAATTATTCTATTAATGATGAACGGACATTAGTACCTGAAAATAAGTCCGCTTCTCAAGGCAAGAATATGGCGGCGCGTGAATTGATAAAACGGCTGAACCGGGAGTTTGCACGTGAATTGAAGAAAATAACATTCGACAGAACCGGAAAGATTCCGGAAAGACAGAAGATGTTGCCGGATGTTCCTGTTCCGGTAGTCGGTTCTTCCGTACCGGAAAAAGAAGCTGATCCGGTTATATCTGTCCCTGTTGTGGTGCCGGAAGTTATTCCTGCTCCTTTGGTTCCGGTTAAGTCCGCCAAACCAGAGAATCAAAAGGCAATTCGGGTTGAATGGTTGGATGGTGTCTTTGTTGAATTTGACAAACTTGCAACTTTGGGAGACAAATCGAGGATACATCTTAAGATTGTGAATACAAATGCTGACGATTGCGAAGTGGACTTATATAGTGGAAATCTGACGGTTATAAACGAAAAAGGTGAAGAATCTCCGATTGTCAGTCTCAAACTGGGGTCTAAGTTCAATGACCGCAGAGTCACTGCGCTCATTGTGCCTGATCTGCCTACGGAGATGGTTATTGAGGTAAGTAAGTTGCAATCTGTGGCACTGCTGCAATTGAAGGATTTCAAAAATAATATAGTGAAGTTGAGAGGCTTGAAATGAATCATATATTAACATTAAAAAAGACTTGAAATGAAAAGAATTAATTTATTGGGAACAGCATTGCTAATCATTGCTGTTATGACAAGTTGCGGTAGTTCAAAACCTGTAACACAAACAGTGCAGCAACCGGCAGTGCAACAGGACGTAGAAATTAATGTTCCTTGTTCGGGACCGGAATTTCAAACGAACAAAGAGTATTTTAGAGCTAGTTCGATGGGACTTTCTACGGATATGTCTATTGCAAAGAAAAAAGCGATGACGGAGGCCCGGGCTGAAATTGCTACTGCTATCAATGCAAAAGTGAAATCGGTAACCGATAGTTATGTTTCCTCTTATCAGCAAGGTGAAAATGATGAAAGCAAAAGTCGTTATCAATCATTGACCCGTACGGTAGTGGAACAGGAATTGAGCGGTACGCGTGTAATTTGTGAAAAAACCATGAAGACTCCTGATGGTAAATACAAAGTATATGTCTCTCTTGAACTGGCAGGAGAGGAAATCATGAATGCTATGGCAAATCGTATTAAGAATGATGACAAATTGCGCATTGACTTTGAATATGAAAAGTTCAAAAAGATATTTGAAGAAGAAATGAGTAAAAACGCCCAATAAGCAGCTTGTTTAAAACATTGCGGATAGTAATGATCTCTTTAATGACTACCCAACTATTTGAAGATTGAATGATGAAGCTTAATTTGTCGGATATAAGATATAATTGGGTAGTTATTTTTATTATCCAGTTGCTTTTGTCTCCCGGTATTGATGTGTTTTCACAGGCAATGCCTGTTGATACAGTTTATAACCAATCTTATGACTGGAGACCGGGACAGCGGGAGACTTTGCCGGAATGGGTGTTTGCTTCTCAACGGAAAGGCCGGGTAGTTGGTATATCTGATCCTTGTATGAAATCCGAAGCTGCAAGGATGCTTGCTTTGCAAAGAGCGGCTTATCTGTATTCATTGCAGCAAGGGGTACAATTGAGACTTCTCTCGGACGTTTTTTCCACCATGGAGACTGCCAGTAATACATACGAAGACCAAAGAAACAAAATGCTTGTACTGGGAGTGATCGAACATCCCGTTCAACATGTTTCCTACCGGATTGAGCATGAATATACTTCTATATTTGGAGAGAAATTTCTGGAGGTATCTTTTACTCCATCGAATGATAGTTGCGATTTTTCTTATCATTCCATTAGTGAGTTGATGCTTTTGTTTACGAAAGAAAGGGTTGAGGAAGAAGAGGTGAAATTCAATTTATTGTTGGAATCGGATAGTTGTAGGGAGCAATCAGACCAGTCATGGTTTCAGCTTAAGGGAACACAGTCATCTCCTCAAATAATTTCATATATGAACGGAGTTGAAATTTGTTCTTCACAGGAAGGCTGTTGGTATGAAGATGCCGGTTTTGGAGGTCAGGACGGATTGGAGAAGATGGATATGAGGAATGCCTTTTGGAATGCCTATATGTCTTCTTTGGTGAAGGCACTGTTGTTATATCCGTTTTCTGATGTAAATGTCAAGCAGGTGGACGATCGTTTCAATGGTGGCACTGATTCCGGTTGTGGTTTGTATCGGGAGAAGGTTGTCGCTGTCTTGTCCATTTCCCCCTTTATCAAAGATATACGGAATAATAAGCTGTATGTGGATTGGCAGATAACAGAACAACAAAATATAATAAGGAAATGAGGAAAAATAGGATACGAATACTATCTATGGTAGTTTTTTCATTGTGTTTGCCGTTTAGTCTTTTTGCGCAAATAGATAAAGACATGAAGGAGTTTGACGATTTTGTGAAGCAGCAGCAAAAAGAGTTTGATGATTTTGTGAGCGAACAGAATAAGGAATTTGCCGAATTTCTGAAAGAAACCTGGAAAGAGTATGACTTGCAGAAGCCGGTGGCACGTCCTCAAAGGCCGGAGCCTGTAAAACCGGTCAGCTTTGACCATAAGAAGCCGGCAACAAAACCGCAAGAGGTTAAAGTAGGGGAGGTGACACGACTCCCCATTCCGACAGTGACTCCAAGTGCGACATTTTCTCCTTCAAAGGGGAAAACACAGGTTCCGGTTGTACCGGGAGGTAAAGATGTGGCTGTAGAACCGGAAAAGGATTTTGCGGTGCTCCCTGAAATAAAACCGGAAGTGAAGCCTGAAGAAACCGTTCCGGCCAAACGCTCACTTTCCAGTGTAGAGTTTTCGTTCTACAGTAAAGATTGTGTTGTCAATGCTTCATTGAAGAACCGGCTCACTTTAAAAGGGATTGCAGAGAAAGATATTTCTGCCGGATGGGAGACGTTATCGCGTAGCAACTATCAGCCTTTGATAGACGACTGTCTGGCTTTTAAAAAGGATAATGCCCTGAATGACTATGGTTATCTGCTGTTGACGAGGAAAGTTGCTACTGAACTATGTGGAAGTACTCATTCCGATGAAATAGCTCTTATGCAAATGTTTCTCCTTTCTCAATCGGGATATAGGGTTAAGGTGGCGCGTATGGATAACCGCCTTACTTTATTCTATGCTTCGGGTAACATGATTTATGCTACCTGTTTTATAACTTTGAATGGAGTAAACTATTACAGGTTTGATACTACCCCGGATAAAACTAATTCTATTTACACTTACAACCGTGATTTCGCCAATGCGAAGAACCCGGTAAATATGAATATCACTGCTCCTCAACCCTTTTCAGGAACTTACGTGGAGAAAACGTTGCAAGCGAAAGCTTATCCATCCGTCAAAGTCTGCTCGAAAGTAAATTCGGGACTTATTTCCTTCTATAAGGATTATCCGCAATGTGACTTTTCTGTCTATGTGGGAGCTCCTGTCAGTCAGGAAGTACAACAGACGGTGCTTCCATCATTGCAAGCTGCCATACAAGGGAAAAAACAATCGGAAGCTGCTAATATACTGATTAATTTCGTGCAGACAGCTTTTGATTATAAGACAGATGGTGACCAGTTTGGTTATGAAAAGCCTTTCTTTGTGGATGAGCTGTTCTACTATCCTTATTCCGATTGCGAAGACCGTGCTGTGTTATACTCTTATTTGGTACGTACTCTTATGGGGCTTGATGTTGTATTGTTGGAATATCCCAATCACATGGCAACAGCGGTCTGTTTTGATGAAAACATTGACGGAGATTATATAACTGTAAGCGGAAAGAAGTACATAATTTGTGATCCGACTTATATTGGAGCTTCTATCGGGCTTGCTATGCCGCAATTTAAGAACGTGGCAGCCAAAGTGTTGAAATATTAATTTTATTATATTATGAAGAATATTAAAAAGTATTTGTGTGCCATTGTAATGATGGTTATTTCGATGACTGCATTTGCGCAGGAAGATGTTTTTAGCGGTGACTGGCTAGGAGCAAATAAAGAAGGCGATTTAAAGGTTGCGTTCACATTGAATTGTGATGGTAATTGGCAATTGAATCCTTATAATGAGAATGCCAGATGCAATGGATTTATGGAAGTGAATATGCTGGAACCCGGTGGAAGGGAATCTTTGATGGCAACTTATGAGTTTTACGTCGAGAGTATGAACGGGAATGAACTGACTCTTTCTTTTGTAGGCGGACGTCCGGAGGTTGATGCCGGGATTTCCGGTCAATGCAAAGTCGTTTATAAAGATGATAAGTTGTCGTTTTCCGGACTTGATAAAGGCGGAAAAGATGCTGCCTTTAATGGATTGACACTTGTAAAAAGCGGTAGTGGAGCTGATGCAATAGCTGATGCTGCGGCGGATGACGGAGTTCCTTTGGGAGTAAAGATATTGGCTGTTCTCCAACTGATTTTGTATATTGCCGTTGTTTTATTTATTGTGGGGCATATGTTTTTTGTATGGTATAAGGGCGCACGTTATAAAGAGGTTTTTACGGTAGAAGGAATGTTGAATAAACGCCTTGCAGCCGGAATGCCGGAGAAAATGACGGATGAAGAGATAACGGAGGCGTGGAAGCTGATGGATGAGGCATTCGCTACTTGGACGGTGATTGAAAAAACAGATGATGATGAATTCAGAAAGCCGACAAAGATGAAGCAAATTAAGAAATCTGTTCTTTTGATTGATCAGGTTATCGGTATGTGTCCTACTGACGCTGATGTCATAGAACGCTTAAACTCATTGACTGATGTGATTAATAGTGGTGAAGAACGTCATTTTGATGGTTCCAGGAAATTAATCTGGTTAGGTGTCATTGTGGGTATCTTGATGTATTGGATGATGGGAGTCGGTATGATGTTTTCTACTTTAATAGCTACCGGTTTGTATGTGGTAGCGAGCAGGACGCCTCAATTCTTAATTGATAAGCGGGCACTTCGTGGCGGTGGAAACATTCATAATGGTATTTTTGCCGGAGTGTTCGGGTTATTGGCAGGAGCGCAGACAGTGCGGACAATATACAAGTTTAATGATGGTCATAAAGAATATTCTGATGATCATTCACAACATTGGATTGCTTTGGCAATCGGACTTGTCGTTTTGTTTGTATTGGCAATGATGATGGCGTTCTGGGCACTTCTGAACTATTTACGTAATTATGTCCTGTACTTTTGATGGATAAAACTAACATGGTTGTTAATAATGGATTCGGCAGCATAATTAGGCTATTTATGTTTTGAAGTAGAATTTAGAGTAGTAGGTGTACAGGGGATCGATGAAAATTTGATGACCTGTGCATCTTTTTTTAATTAGTGATACCACAAAATATGATTAAGAATTTGCTAATTCCAATATTAATTTTAATATTTGCATTATAACAATAGTGTCAGTTGAAAACAAAAGATGAAATAATCGCTATTCTCCGGAATTTTAAGGAAGAATTTGGGGAGAGATATGGAATTGAAAAGTTAGGACTTTTTGGTTCTGTGGCTCGTGGTGAGCAGAAAGAGGATAGTGATATTTGTGTAAAGCTTCAAGATCCGGATTATTTTACTCGAATGGAAATAAAAGAGTCATTAGAAGAGCGTTTTAATGCAAAAGTGGATGTCGTGTCTTTAACCGCAATTATGCGTAGTTTATTTCGCAATCATATAGAGAAAGATGCAATCTATATCTAATGCTGACATATTGGATATGCTTCTTTTTGTAGAAGAGCGTATTAATACAACTATAGAAAGATGTGGTAGTGTCATTTCTGTAAATGATTTCTTAGCTTCTCCTGATAAGATGGATATTTTTGATGCAACTTGTATGCGTTTGTAAACCATAGGTAAGACTGTTAAGAATATAGATAATCTGACTAATCATGAATTATTGATAAATTATGCCGGTACTCCATGGAGGAGCATCATTGGACTGCGCAATATTATTTCTCATGAATATTTATCTATTGACCCCGAAGAAATTTTTAAAATAGTAAAAGTGCATCTGCCTGGATTGCTTCTTGCAATTCAGCAGATCAGGAATGATATTGCTGCTAGTATATGAGACCTTTGTAGCTTTCCTATTTTTTTATTATGCAAACGGTAGTCTTTAGGTGCCACTCCTATCCGCTTTGTAAACTTCTTATAGAAATGTGATCTATTCATAAACCCACTTTGATACATGATTTCTTCAATGGTGAGTGAAGTGGTCACAAGAAGTCTTGATGCAAAATTGATCCGTTGTTCTTTAATGAAGTTTTTGGGTGGGGATAAAATATCTCGTAGAAAATTCTTGGCGACTCCCGATCATAGCTATTTCCCGATTTGTATGGAGGCGATGAAGCTTGGCATCCATGTGTATGTGGAAAAGCCGCTTGTCAGAACTTCCTATGAATGTGAACTGCTGATGCAGGCGGAACAGAAGTACGG
>ERZ791908.502-NODE-502-length-41133-cov-3.378329_pt1 | contig 41133 bp, 31 predicted proteins | sample MGYA00510144_ERZ791908 | MGnify/ENA primary metagenome ERZ791908 (study PRJEB30046, sample SAMN00792105) | human gut metagenome | study: EMG produced TPA metagenomics assembly of the A metagenome-wide association study of gut microbiota in type 2...
CGCCGGGAGCCAGCAGCTTGCGGGGGTCGAAGCCCTTGCCCTGCTGATCCTTGCCGGCCTCGATATATTTACGGGTGCCAGCCGCCGCACTGAACTATATGCTGGATGTGGACGGTTCCCATGACCCGGAGATCATCGGCAAGGTGCTGGAAGAACTGAAGCAGGCCGGATACAATTTCAACACTGCCTACCAGACCGCTGAGAATGGCGATCAGGTCGTTATTCTGCGGGATATGGTGGTGAACGGTAAGAGCCTGAACTTCACCAAGACCACCGATGCAGAGGGCAACACCAAGCTCATCTGGGGCAACTACGAAAAGCAGGCAGAGGGTGCTCCCAGCGCCTATGACATGGTCTATGGCACCGAGTACGAGTATGAGGGCAAGACCTATACCATCGTCTGGGGCTATGAGAGCCAGAACAACCCCAACACCACCGCAGCAGCGGGTGTGCTGGATGCCTTTGGCCCGGATTCCAACGTGAAGGTCACCGGCGACATCGACGGCACCGACTCCGCACAGTACACCGTGACCATTTACGGCGCTCTGCGGGAAGTGACCGACCCTGTGATCCCCACGAACCCGGAACCGGAAACGCCCGAGGACTTCGATCCTACTCCTCCGGCTCCCACTACGCCGACTACCCCGGCAGTGCAGGATGCACGGCCCACCACTCCAACCGTGGAGCAGGCAGTCGCTAAGACCACGCCCGCCCCGGAGAGCGGCAAGCTGATCCAGACCGGTACCACCAACTGGGTGGCAGATGTTCTGGTGCGTGCAGGCGGTGTTCTGCTGGCTGCCGGCTATCTGCTGGAGCGTAAGCGCAAGAGCATGTTCTACAAGGCACAGCACTGAACACGTTCCTGTAAATGACGTAAAATGGTAAAAAACTAAACTGGCTTGGGGCCGCTGCACAATTTTTTGTGGGGCGGCCCCACTTTTTGCAGAAAAAGGCGCTCTCGTCCCGTATTAGGGGATGAAAGCGCTTTTGATTTTGCAAAAAGGGATGAGAACAAGAATGAAAACTTCACCGCATCGCCGGAAGCACCGGCGCAGAGCCTTCCGGCGGCTGTTCTGGCTGCTGGTGCTGGCAACCCTGCTTCTGCTGCTGTGGCCCCGGCGGCTCACGCTGGATGGGCTGAACAGTCCCCATGCCATTTTACTGCAGGCCGACAGCGGGGAGGTGCTGGCCGAAAAGGATGCCGACAGCACGATCTATCCGGCTTCCATGACCAAGATGATGACGGCGCTGCTGGCCATAGAAGCAAACCCGGACCTCGACACGCCCGTGACCCTGCCGGAGGAGATCTTTCCGGCTCTGCAGGCCCAGAATGCCTCGCTGGCGGGGTTTCAGGCCGGGGAAACGGCCACGGTGCGGGATCTGCTGTACGGGGCCATGCTGCCCTCGGGGGCCGAATGCTGCGAGACGCTGGCCCGGGAGGTGAGCGGCAGCGAGGAAGCCTTTGTGGCCCGGATGAACCAGAAAGCGGCAGAGCTGGGGATGACCGGCACACATTTCTGCAACCCCACGGGCCTGCACGACCCGGAACATGTTTCCACCGTGCGGGACATGGCCCGGTTGACGGAAGCAGCCCTGCAGAACGAGACCTTCCGCAAGCTGTTTACCACGGAGCGGTATACCGTTCCGGCCACCAACTGCCACCCGCAGGGGTTCACAATGCACAGCACCCTGCTGAGCCGGCTGGACGGCACAGAGCTGCACAGCGGCCGGATTCTGGGCGGTAAGACCGGCTACACCGGGGAGGCAGGGCTCTGCCTTGCCAGTCTGGCTGAGGTGAAGGGCAGGGAATACATTCTGGTCACGGCCGGGGCGGGGGGAAACCACAGCACCGCGCCCTACCATATCGAGGATGCCGTAACGGTCTACCGCCGTGTGAGCCGGGGGGCCTGAACAGGGGAGCGGATACGCTCCCTTTTTCTGTGCCCGGCTTTGTGGTACAATGGAACAAAACCATTCACAGAACAGGAGAACCATCATGCTCAAGGATTCACAGGTCGATCTCTGCGGCCGCACCGATTTTACCCGCACCGCGCCCCTGCTTGCCCGGGACGAGGCATTTTCGTTTGCCTGCGCGGGCTGTGGCGGCTGCTGCCGGGGGCGGGAGGATATCGTGCTGTCGGGCTTTGACCTGTGGCGCATCGCGGCCCGCCTGCGCCTGCCGCCCCGCACCGTGGCCCGGGCATTCTGCCGGGGAAGCATTGGGCGGGTCAGCCGCCTGCCGGTGCTGCGGCTGGCCCCGCTGAAGGAGGAGCGCGGCAACTGCCCCTTCCTCACCGGGAACCACTGCGCCATCCACGATGCCGAGCCGCTGGTCTGCGCCCTTTACCCGCTGGCGCAGGAGATCACGAAGGACGGGCAGGTGTCCTACTTTTTGCAGCCCACCCAGTGCGGCGGGCAGGTCATTGCGGCAAGGGTGGGGGATTATCTGGCCCGTTACGATGTGCCCGCCCGGGAGGCCACCGATGTGCGCTGGGCGCAGGTGTGCATGGCGCTGGAAGATACCGTGGAGCGGCTGGAGGCTCTGCTTGAGCCGGTGTTTGCCCGGCGGATGCAGGAAAAGCTGTGGCAGGCGCTGTATTACCGGTACGACTTTGCAAAAGAGTACCGCCCCCAGCTGGAAGAAAATCTGCTCTGGCTGGACGGTGAGCTGAAAAAGCTCGAAGGAATGCAGATGCGGCACAGAACCATCGAAAAAAGTGATAGATAAAATTACTTTGATTGATAATTCGGGCTGTTCCCCGGTTGTTTTAGAGCGGAAAGTGTGATATACTTCACGAGTGTAAAGCGGCAGCGCGATGCGACAGGCCGCTTGAATACTGACTTTCATGCGGTGTCCTGTTGCCGCGAAAGTAGAATTGAGGGAGTAATATCATGCGTAAAATTTCTCGTCGTTCGTTCCTGTCTGCCGCCGCTGTCTGCGGCGCAGCTGCTGCCCTGACTGCCTGCGGCGGTTCCTCCAGCTCCACGGCTGCTTCTTCCACCGCTTCCTCTGCTGCGGCCTCTTCCGCAGTGGCTGACGGTCAGAAGTATACCGTTGGCATCTGCCAGCTGGTGGAGCACGCCGCTCTGGACGCTGCCACCCAGGGCTTTGAGGATGCTCTGACCGCACAGTTCGGCGAGAATGTCACCTTTGACTTCCAGAACGCCCAGAACGATTCCGCAACCTGCGCCACCATCGCCAACGGCTTTGTTTCCGCAGGCGTTGACCTGATCATGGCAAACGCTACCCCCGCCCTGCAGGCCGCACAGGCTGCCACCGACAGCATCCCCATTCTGGGCACCTCCGTCACCGAATACGGCGTGGCTCTTGGCCTGACCGATTTCGATGGCACCGTGGGCGGCAATGTCTCCGGCACCTCTGATCTGGCTCCGCTGGATCAGCAGGCGGATATGATCACCGAGTGGCTGCCCGAGGCCACCAAGGTGGGCCTGCTCTACTGCTCTGCCGAGGCAAACAGCCAGTATCAGGTGGACGAGGTCCAGAAGTACCTGGAGGCCAAGGGCGTTACCGCCACCCAGTACGCTTTCTCTGATTCCAACGATCTGGCCTCTGTCTGCCAGAAGGCTGCCGACGAGAACGACGCAGTGTATGTTCCCACCGACAACACCTGCGCCGCCAACACCGGCATCATCGATGGCATCTGCCGCCCGGCCAAGAAGCCCGTGTTCGCCGGTGAGGAGGGCATCTGCTCCGGCTGCGGCGTGGCGACCCTGTCCATCAGCTACTACGATCTGGGCTACACCACCGGTGAGATGGCTGCCAAGGTCCTGACCGGTGAGGCCGATATCTCCACCATGCCCGTTGAGTACACCAACGTGACCAAGAAGTACAACAAGGCCATCTGCGATGACCTGGGCATGACCGTTCCCGAGGGTTACGAGGCCATTGAGGAATAACAGGCGCTCAGTCTGTTTTGCAGAAAGCTCCCCTGATAGGGGCGCTGGGTTCACGCTGCAGTGACGGAGAGACTTTACAATAAAATCAGCGGAGAAGAGCAAATTTTGGCTTTTCTCCGCTTTCCCGTATCAGAAAAAGTGTAGTTACAGGAGGAAAACGTTTTGGATATTCTTGCAAGACTTGCCAACCTGCCCGGTGCCTTGCCCGGTGCCTGTGCGCAGGGCCTCATCTGGGGCATCATGGCCATTGGCGTGTACCTGACCTACCGCATCCTGGATGTGGCTGACCTGACCGTGGACGGTTCCTTTGGCACCGGCGGCGCGGTCTGCGTTATGTGCCTGCTCTCCGGCATGAACGTCTGGGCAGCGCTCTTCATCGCCCTGCTGGCCGGTCTGGCCACCGGCCTTGTCACCGGCCTGCTCCACACCTTTATGGGCATCCCGGCCATTCTGGCTGGCATCCTGACCCAGCTGGCCCTCTACTCCATCAACCTGAAGATCATGGGCAAGGCCAACCAGTCCATCAATGTGGACAAGTACGACCTGCTCATCTCCCTGCGCTGGGTCAAGGAGCTTGCCCTGCACAACCCCATCATCATGGTCATTCTGGTCAGCGCCGTGGTCATCGGTGTGCTGTATTGGTTCTTTGGCACCGAGCTGGGCTGCGGCATCCGTGCCACCGGTTCCAACCCCGCCATGAGCCGCGCCCAGGGCATCAACACCAGCTTCAACGTGGTGCTGGGTCTGGCGGTCTCCAACGGTCTGGTGGCCCTGTCCGGCGCACTGCTGAGCCAGTATCAGGGCTTTGCCGATGTCAGTATGGGCCGTGGTGCCATCGTCATCGGTCTGGCCGCTGTCATCATCGGCGAGGCCCTGTTCAGCCGCATCTTCCACAACTTTGCCCTCAAGCTGGTGTCCGTCTCGCTGGGTGCCATCATCTACTACATCGTCATCCAGCTGGTGCTGACCCTCGGCTTTGACGCAAATCTGCTCAAGCTGCTGAGCGCCTCCGTGGTGGCGGTGTTCCTGGCCGTGCCCTATTGGAAGAGCAAGTATTTCGCAAAGCCCGCGGCAAAGAAGGCACAGAAGGAGGATGCAAAAAATGCTTGAGATCCAGAATGTTTCCAAGACCTTCAACGCCGGTACCGTCAACGAGAAAACGGCCCTGAATGGTCTGAACCTGAAATTGAACGAAGGTGATTTTGTCACCGTCATCGGCGGCAACGGTGCGGGCAAATCCACCATGCTGAACGCTGTGGCCGGTGTGTGGCCTGTGGACAGCGGCAAGATCATCATTGACGGCACCGATGTGACCAAACTGGGGGAGCACCAGCGCGCCGCCTACATCGGCCGCGTGTTCCAGGACCCCATGACCGGCACCGCTGCCACCATGCAGATCGAGGAGAACCTTGCCCTGGCCGCCCGGCGCGGTAAGCGGCGCGGCCTGAGGATCGGCATCACCAAGGCCGAACGGGAGCGCTACCGTGAACTGCTCAAGAGCCTGGACCTGGGCTTGGAGGATCGCCTGACCGCCCGCGTGGGCCTGCTGTCCGGCGGTCAGCGTCAGGCACTGACCCTGCTCATGGCTACCATGAACAAGCCCAAGCTCCTGCTGCTGGATGAGCACACCGCCGCTCTGGACCCCAAGACGGCGCTCAAGGTGCTGACCCTCTCGGCCAAGATCGTGGAGGAGAACCACCTGACCACCATGATGATCACCCACAACATGAAGGATGCCATCAAGTACGGCAACCGCCTGATCATGATGCACGAGGGCCACATCATCTATGATGTCTCCGGGGAAGAGAAGAAGAACCTGCACGTCTCCGACCTGCTGGCCAAGTTCCAGATCGCGTCCGGCGGCGAGTTCGCCAACGACCGCATGATCCTTTCTTAAAAAAGATGAAGCGGCAATAAAGTAGTTGCTTCTTAAAACATAGAGAACCCCCCTGCCGGGAGATCACCGGCAGGGGGGGTCTCTATTAGAGTATTGGGTTTGCGGTGTTATTTGTTCTTCTCGTTACGGTACGATTTACTTTTTGAACGCCTGCACCTGATTCCATGCCTTGATAACCTCTGTGCGGCTTACAGGATCAGTTGCTTCATAGGTTTCGCCGTTGCTCTTCGCGGCCTTGACCAGGTCGTTCTCCACGGCCCATGCAATGGCCTTGTCAGTCTCAGTGGCATTGGCGTTCAGCACGGCGGCGGGTTCAGGCTTTCCTGCATTGTTCCACACCAGTTCAGCCAGCTCACCTCGGTTTGTTGGAATAGCTGTACCGGTTGGCAGGGCGCAAATCAGATAGAACTCAGTACCCAACTGATAGGTCTGGTAGGCCAGCACCGCGGTACCCGCGGCGGCAGTACCAATGATGAGGGTAGTGCCCAGAATGTTGGGCTCTTCCTCAATGCTTGCATCCTTTGTCATGGCTTCGATAATAACATTTTCACCCGGCATGGTAAAGGTAATGGTTTCAGCCTTGGGTTCAACAGCGTTCAGCACGCTGGCAGGCTTAATTGTCCACTGGTCAAAAGTCTGAGCATCGGAAAGAATGCTCTTATCAAAGGTTACTTCCACTGTTGCACCTTTTTCAATGGTAATGTCACCATTGTCATTGATAGTAGCATCCTTGCCGTTTACTTTTGCAATACCGCCAAGAAGGGATAGAGTGTAGGTGACCTTTTCTTCTTTCTGGGGAACATTGTAACTCCACTTAATCTGATTGCCAGTGATTTGATTCGCGGGAGCGGTATTTTCGGTCTCTTTGACATCAACTTTGACGATATAATCGCCCGGTTCCGTAGGGAGCCCGCGGTCATTCAATTTCTCACCGGGAACTTCATTTCCCTTATCATCATAAAACTTCCTATTGATGATATCATCAGCATTGACTTGAGTATTGTTCGATGTCACTTCTCCGGTTACCGCGTCAAACTTGAGGTCAACATCCGGGTCGATCACATCTTTTTGTGTCCATTTTGCAGTCAAGGTTATATCATAGTCCGGCATGGAGAAACTATAATTGCCGTTCTCATCTGGGCCGTTCAAGGATGAAGCGGTTTCTCCATCAGGAACGGTAACTTCCCAATGATTAAAGTTATAGCCGGTTTTCTTTGTGGGTGTAGGAACAGAAACGGACGAACCATAGTCGTACGAGTTCGTTTTCTTGTTTTCGTCGTTCTCCAGTGTTACAGTATGGCTATGTGCGTTCCAATGGGCATACAAGATGATGTTGCTGCTGACGGCTTCTGTAAATGTATATTTTGTGCCGCCTTCTGCCTGTGTATACCAGCCATCAAAATCATAACCTGTACGCTGTGGGGTTATGGTGGGGACGCTTGCAGTCCCTAGCTTCTTGTTGCTGTAAACAGTCTGCTTGTCCATAGTGCCACTACCATTTATAGTGCCACCGTTCAAGTCAAAGTTGATATCACACAGATACTGAACTTTGCTGGTTAGTGTATCATTGCCTGTTGTATTAACTGTGACTTTGTCCCAGTCTGTTTTATATCCATTATATTTTACATCACTTAGATTCGTACAATCTTTGAATGCGTTGACATTTATAATTTTAATATTCTTTTCAAGGAGTACGCTCTTAAGATTGGTGCATCCATTAAACGCGCCTGGGCAGATTTGCTCCACACTTATGGGTACTTTTATTTCTGTTAACCCTGTACAACCCTTAAAAGCCATATTACTGATGTTGGAAATGCCATTTGTTAAGGTGACATGAGATAGCGCAGTATTTCCTGAAAAAGCCTGATCCATATCTGTGATGGTACTCGGAATCGTAATGCTTGTTAATTGAGTACAGCCAATGAAAGCAGTTTGACCAATCGTTTTTACGCCTTCATGGATTGTAACCTTCTTTAGATTAGGACAATAATAGAATGCCTGATAGTCGATTTCGATTACCGTATTAGGTATTGTGACTTCTGTAAGTGAATTGCATTTATTAAAAGCCCACATTGCAATTTTGGTTACAGTATAGTTCTTGTCCTTGTATGAAATTGAGCTCTCAATGGTAAGTTGTGTAGGACTTCCTGATGTACCGGAAACTGTAACCGATTGTCCATCGGCGTTAACTGTATATATGAGGTTCCCATCAGTAAACTTAATCGGAGCCGCTGCTACTGCTCCCATGGGTAGGAATGTTAACGTTATGCTGAGTGCCACTAATAGACTGACAAACCGTTTTTTCATGGATTTCCTCGCTTTCATGGATGAGTGCCGCAGAAAAACGACATAGAATGTATGGCAAAAAAAGGTAATAATACCAATTTGAAGAATACCATGCGTGGAATTCTCTGTCAATGGAATTGTAGGAACTCACAAAAAAGTTTGGAGGAATGTACAAGAAAAGGCTTTTCCAGCATCGTGGGCAATAAAAAAGAACCCGTCCCCGGGGAAAATCCGGGAACGGGTTGAGAGCGGAAAGCTTACCGCTTGATGTCGTAGTTCATGTTCATCAGGTTGCGGATGGAGCTGACATCATCGGTGATGTTGGCATCGCCGTGGATGGTGTGCTTGATGGCGCTGCTTGCCACGGCAAAGTTGATCATGTCCATAGCCTTATAGTTGTGGAGCATGGCGTAGATCAAGCCGCTGGCAAAGGCATCGCCGCCGCCCACGCGGTCCAGAATATTAAAGGTGTAGAGCTTGCTCTCAAATGTGTGGCCGTCGTACCACATAAAGGCCTTGAGGCTGTTCTCGCTGCCGCTGTGGGCATAGCGCACATGGCGGGCAATGCACTTGAGGTTGGGGTAGCGGGCAATGAAGTGCTGGAAGATCTCGTCCTGCTGCTCATAGCTGGGCTGCAGGGGCACGCTGTCCTTCCAGTCGCCCTTGCTGTGATCGTTGTCGTCCTTCCACAGGTGGTAGGGCTCAATGCCCAGCAGAACGTCAACGTAAGGCAGGCACTCGGTGCAGAAATCGCGGGCTTCCTCCCAGCTCCACAGGGTAGAGCGGAAGTTGCCGTCAAAGCTGACGGTCAGGCCCTTCTTTTTGGCCACCTTGAGCATATCGATGATGAGGCCGCGGCAGTTGGGGCCCAGTGCCGGGGTAATGCCGCTCAGGTGCAGCCAGTCGTAGCCGTCCAGCAGAGCGTCCAGATCGACCTGGGAGAAGTCATACTCGGTAATGGCACTGTGCTTGCGGTCGTAGATGACCTTGGAAGCGCGGATGCCGTAGCCGGTCTCCAGATAATAAGTACCCAGCCGGTTGGAGGGGGTCTCGTTGGGCTCGGTCAGGATCATGGGGGTGCAATGCACATCGTTGGAGCGCAGCCAGCGCACCGCGCTCTTGCCCAGGCTGTTGTTGGGCACTACGCTGAAGAAGGTGCTGTCCACACCCAGGTTGGCCAGGGCCAGTGCAATGTTGGCCTCGCTGCCGCCGTAGCTGGCTTCAAAGCTGGATGCCATGCGGATCTTTTCGTAGTTCGGCGGGGTCAGACGGAGCATGATCTCGCCGCAGGTGATAAATTTCTGGCCGTTGGGCTCGCTGCCGAGGATGGGATTATAGTGTTCCATAACGCTCCTCCTAAAAAGTCGTTTCTGGGATCCATTTCATGTGAGAACACATTGTTGTATCCATTATACCGCACAGCGCACCGGATAGCAAGCAAATGCTGTTTCGGCCGAGAGAAAAAGAAAAAGAAATTTTGGTTGTTTTGACGAAAGAACCCCTCAGTCACCTGCGGTGACAGCCCCCCTAATAGTGGGGCCTTTGGCATTGCGTAAAGCCTTATGGTTTTGCCAAGGCCGCCCCTACTAGGGGCGGCCTTGGCATCCCGCAGGGATGACGGTGGGGTTCACACCCCCGTCAGGTCAAAGCTGGGCGTATACTCTTCCTTTGCACTGCTCTTCTGCTGCATATAGCCAGAACTGAGGCCCAGATCCATGGCGTAGTTGACCACCCGGCGGTATTCGTAGGTGGTGATGCGCCGCCCGATGCCGTGGTCTGCCGCCTGATAGAAGGGGGTGTACTGGCTCATCACGCTGGGCAGGAAGCACCCGGGGTCGGCCTTGTTCCAAGCCGCCATCTGATCGAGCACGGCAAAGCTGTCATCCACATGGCCGGGCAGGGCAAGGTGGCGCAGGATCACGCCCCGCTGCAGGATGCCCTCGCTGTCAAAAACAGGGTGCCCGGCCTGGGCCATCATGGCTTCAATGGCGGGCCTGGCCTGTGCAAAATAGTCCGGCGCGGCGGAAAGCTCTGCCGAAAGGGCAGGGGAAACATATTTCAGGTCGGCCAGCCAGATGTCGATGAAGCCGCGCCAGGCGTGCACGCTCTCCACGGTCTCGTAGCCGCCGGTGTTGCAGACGATGGGCAGATGCAGCCCCTGCGCCCGGGCCAGGTCGAGGGCAGCGATGATCCAGGGCCGCCACTGCCCAGGCGTGACAAGGTTGATGTTGTGGGCTCCCTGCGCCTGCAGGTCCAGAAAGATCTCGGCCAGGCGCTCTACGGTGATCTCCCTGCCCAGCCCCTCGGCGCTGATGGGGTAGTTCTGGCAGAAGCAGCACTTGAGGGGGCAGCCGGAGAAAAACACCGTGCCGCTGCCCCGGGTGCCGCTGATGCAGGGCTCCTCCCAGAAGTGCAGGGCAGCGCGGGCCGCTTTCAGGGTGCGGCCCGCCCCGCAGAAGCCCGTCTGCCCGGCGGCCCGGTCGGCTTTGCACTGCCTGGGGCAGAGAGTACAGGCTTCCGGCACGGCAACAGAAATGGTTTTGGGCATAATATCCAAGTCCTTTGCAAAAGATTTGACAGAATTACTCTTGTTTATTATACCATTTATGACATGGAATGTGGTATACTATGATAGAATATTATATATCATGCAAAAATACTACATATCAGACGGAGGATGTCATGCGCACCGAAAACGAGGAGATCCGGGATCATTTGAAATATCTCTCCCTGCTGGCACGGGATTACCCCTCGCAGGCAGCCGCCGCCAGTGAGATCATCAGCACCCAGGCCCTGCTCAAGCTGCCCAAGGGCACCGAACATTTTATGAGCGATCTGCACGGTGAAAACGAGGCCTTTGTCCACATCCTGAACTCGGCTTCGGGTGTCATCCGGGAAAAGGTGGATATCGTGCTGGGGGAGAGTGTGCCGGAGCAGACCCGTGCCGAGCTGGCAACGCTCATCTATTACCCCAACGAGAAGCTGCCCCAGCTCAAAGCTGGGTGCGCGGATGAGGAAGCGCTTGACCACTGGTACACGGAGACCCTGCTTCAGCTCATTGATATCTGCCGGTTGGTGTCCTCCAAGCATACCCGGCAGCATGTGCGCTCCTGCCTGCCGTCCAGCTGCGGGTATATTCTGGATGAGCTGCTCCATGCCCACTTTGAGGACCACGACAAGGACCTTTATTATGGGCAGATCGTGGGCAGTATCATCGAAAATGGCCGCGCCGACCGGTTCATCGTCCGGCTGTGTGAGCTCATCAAGCGGCTGGCTGTGGACAAGCTGCACATCGTGGGGGACCTGTTTGACCGCGGCCCCCGGCCTGATATCATACTGGACCGGCTCATGCGCCACCACCATGTGGATATCCAGTGGGGCAACCATGACGTGGTCTGGATGGGTGCCGCCGCCGGAAGTCCCATCTGCGTCTGCACTGTGCTCAAAACGACACTGGCCTACCACAACCATGCCATGCTCGAGGACTGCTACGGCATCAACCTGCGGCACCTGCAGCGGATGGCCGAGCAGTTCTACGGAAATGACGACCTGACCCTCTGGATGCCCCACACCGACGCGGCGCGCGGCCCTTACACCGAGGGCATGCTCCACCGCTGTGCCGTGATGCACAAGGCCGTGACCATTCTGATGCTCAAGATGGAGTGCAAGGTCATCGACCGCAACCCGGATTTCAAGATGCAGGGAAGGGATTTCCTGCGGCACATCGATTGGAAAAAGGGAACCGTGACCCTGAACGGGCAGGCATACCCCCTGCGGGACACCAGCTTCCCCACCGTGGACCCGGAAGACCCCGCCGCCCTGAATGATGATGAGCGGCTGGTGCTCCGCAAGCTGGTGGAATCCTTCCGGCAGAGTGAGCGCTTGCAGCAGCATGTGGAATTTTTGTATGCCAAGGGCAGCGTTTACCACATCGAGAACGGCAACCTGCTCTACCACGGCGTGGTGCCCATGACCAAAAACGGCAGCTTTGCCGTGGAGCGGTTCGAGGGACACAACTACTCGGGCCGCGGCTTGATGGACTACTGTGACGAGCGGGCACGCTGCGGCTACTTTGCCCCCGAGGGCAGCGCGGCCCGGCGGAGCGGTCAGGACTTTTTGTGGTATCTGTGGTGCGGCAAGCTGTCGCCGTTGTTCGGCCGCAGCGCCATGACCACCTTTGAGCGGCTGTATATTGCCGACCCCGCAACCCACGAGGAAGTCAAGGACCCCTATTATACATGGTACAATGAAGAGGCCGCCTGCCGCCGCATCCTGGCGGAATTCGGTCTGCCCGGCACCAGCCACATCGTCAACGGCCATGTGCCGGTGCGGGAGAAGAGCGGCGAGAGCCCCATCAAGGGCGGGGGCCGTCTGGTCGTCATTGACGGCGGGTTCTGCCGCGCCTACCATGAAAAGACCGGCATTGCAGGGTATACGTTGGTGTACTCCAGCCGCACCATGTCCCTGCGGACCCATCAGCCCTTTGTCAGTGCCGAAAAGGCCGTGAACGAAAACATCGACATCGTGTCGCAGAAGAACATTCTGGAAACGGAGAACCACCGCATTCTGGTGGAAGAGACGGACGAGGGAGAGATCCTGCGGGAGCGGGGGCACGACCTGAAACAGCTGGTCAAGGCCTATCAGCTGGGCTGGATCAAGGAGACCTGCAGCGAGGATTGCGTCTGGTAAGGGGCGCTGATTGTAAAATTTTTGAAATAAGAAACAAAAATATCGAATATTTCCGCAGATTCTGGGCAAAACAGAAAATAATCGGGTAGGGGAAAAGGGGGCTTTGCTTTTTGCCCGAAGTTGTGTATAATAAGATAGTTGTATCGTGAGGGTGTGTGCCCAGCGGTGCGCGGAGAGATCAAGTAAGAACCCTGAGTGGCCCTGCCGCTGGCGGGCCTGCGACAAGGAGATTATAAAATTGGAAAAGTTTGTTATTACGGGCGGCAAGCCCCTGCATGGCGAAGTCACCATTTCCGGTGCAAAAAATGCGGCTGTGGGCATTCTGCCTGCCACCATTCTGGCGGCAGATGTCTGTGTGATCGAAAATCTGCCGGACATCAGTGATGTGGCAGTCAGTCTGAAGATCCTGAGCACCCTGGGTGCCAGCATCAAGATGCTGAACCGCAATACCTACGAGATCGACACCACCCACCTGAACAGCACCAACGTCCCGGACGATCTGTCCCGCCAGATGCGTGCCAGCTACTACTTCCTGGGTGCACTGCTCTCCCGCTTTGGCAAGGCACAGGTGGCCATGCCCGGCGGCTGCAATCTGGGCCCCCGCCCCATCGACCAGCACCTCAAGGTGTTCAGCGCGCTGGGTGCAGAGGACAGCGTGGACTACGGCATGATCACCGTGCGTGCCAAGGAACTGAACGGTGCCCATATCTTCTTTGATAAGGTCAGCGTGGGCGCTACCATGAACGGTATGCTCTCCGCTGTGATGGCACAGGGCCAGACCATTCTGGAAAACTGCGCCAAGGAGCCCCATGTTGTTGATCTGGCAAACTTTTTGAATATGTGCGGCGCGGATGTGCGCGGTGCCGGCACCGATGTGATCAAGGTGCGCGGCGTGGAAAAGATGCACGGCTGCACTTACAGCATCATCCCTGACCAGATCGAGGCGGGCAGCTACATGGTTGCCGCTGCTGCCACCGGCGGCGACGTTCTGATCAAAAATGTCACCCCCAAGCATCTGGAACCCATCACGGCAAAGCTCCGCCGTGCCGGTGTGGATGTGGAGGAATTCGATGATTCCGTCCGCGTCTCCCGCAAGGGCGATATCCTGCCGCTGAAGATCAACACCATGCCCCACCCGGGCTTCCCCACCGATATGCAGCCCCTGATGGGTGTGCTGCTCAGCGTGGCAAAGGGTACCTCCACCATCACCGAGAGCGTGTGGGACAACCGCTTCCGCTATGTGGACGAGCTGCGCAAGATGGGCGCAGTGGTGCAAGTGGATGGTCAGGTGGCCGTGTTTGAGGGTGTGGACAAGCTGAACCCTGCCCCCCTGCGCGCTTCTGACCTGCGTGCCGGTGCGGCCATGGTCGTTGCTGCCCTGATGGCAGACGGCACCAGCGAGATCGAGGAGATCGGCCACATTGAGCGCGGCTACGAGAACATTGTGGAAAAGCTGCGCGGCCTGGGCGCTGAGATCAGCAAGGTGGATCGGATGCCTGCCGCACTGGAATCGGCAATGTGATCATTCAGAACCTCTCAGTCTGTTTTGCAGAAGTTTTCCTGACAGGGAGCTTTTGTGAAGCAATGACGGAGAGGTTCGTTTCTTGAGGTTTGAAATGTCTGAATTCATCTCGTTATACTCTGGTTCCTCCGGCAACTGCAGCGTGGTGCGCACGGGGGAAAAGTACATCATCATCGATATGGGAAAGGGCGTGCGCACTACCTCGGCGGCGCTCAAGGAGCTGGGCCTGAACATCAGCGATTGTGCGGGCATTCTGGTCACTCATGAGCACTCTGACCACGTCAAGGGGCTGACCACCTTCCTCAAAAAGAATCCGCTGCCGGTATACGGCGCAGACGATACGCTGGATCTTCTGGATGCAAACGGCATCGTGCCCGCCAGCTGTGAGCTGCGCACCCTGTCCGGCGGGGAAGAGGATGTGGGAGATTTCGGCGTGACGATGTTCCCCACCAGCCACGACGTGCCCTGCGTGGGCTACCGCATCCACACCCCGGACAACAAGACAATGACCATTGCCACCGACCTGGGAGTCCTGACCCCGCCGGTGCATCAGGCCCTGAGCGGCTGTGACCTGGTGGCGCTGGAAAGCAACTACGACCTCCACATGCTCCGCAGCGGGCGGTATCCCTACTACCTGCGCTCCCGCATCGAGTCCAACCGGGGCCACCTTTCCAACGATGAGTGCTCGGCAAAGCTGCTGGAGCTGATCCAGGAGGGATGCAAGAAGTTTGCCCTCTGCCATCTCTCGCAGGAGAATAACACCCCGGCGCTTGCTTTGCAGACCATGTTCAACACCCTGGGTGCGGCAGGTGTCGTGCCGGAAAAGGACTGCATCGTGCAGGCCCAGCGCCGCAATGAGATCAGCCCCACGCTTACATTTTAAGAAAAAATGGCCCTCTCCGTCAATGCTTCGCAAAGCGTGACAGAGAGGGCCATTTTTGTTGTTATGCCAGATCCGGCAGGATATCGGGCCAGAGGGCCTGCTCCTGCCGCAGGTCGGTGAAAACGCAGTCCAGATAGATCTTGTTCACAGCCGAGATGATGGTGCTGCGCAGGAGCTTGCGTGCATCATCAACATCCGGCTCCAGCTCGGAAAAGCTTTTGGTCAGGCCGAATACATAGGGCAGGTAATTCTCCAGTTCATCGCAAAAGGTATCATACGCCTGCGCGGAGGTATAATGCGCCCGCTGCATCTTGAACAGACTGTCGATGTTTTCCATGGACAGGACATTTTTAGAAACTACGATGTAGATCAGGCAGGCCAGCTGATCCCGGGTATACTTCTTTTTGATGGGGTGGCTGATGATCCCTTTCTTAACGTAGTTGCTCACCATGGAAGCGGTGAGCTCCACCCCCTGAAATGTGCGGAAACACCCGTTGACAAACTGTACACTCTGATCCAGATAAAGCCCTACGGTGGGGAGTTCTGCATACCGGGGCAGGGCAAACCCTGCGGCGCAGGCCGCAACGCGGCGGTTTGATTCTAATTTCATGCGGACAGTATACCATGTTTTGGAAATGCGGTCAACAGGAAATTGAAAACTTTTGAAATAATTCAATAAAACAGTTGACAGGGTTTTGAAAAGCTGATATAGTGATTCAGACAACAGGAAAAACTGCGGCATCCGCTGCCGCCGGAATGGAGATAAATGCTTATGAACACCAAGATCGTTGTGGATTCCTCCGCCAGCCTGTACACCTTGCAGGGCGTGGATTTTGAATGCGTCCCCCTGAAGATCATCACCGACGATGCCGAATATCTGGACAACGGCACGATGGATGCCGTGGGCATGGCCCAGACCCTGCGTACCTATAAGGGCAAGACCTCGACCTCCTGCCCCAACGTCAGCGACTGGCTGGCCGCCTACGAGGGAGCCGACGAGGTGTATGCCATCACCATCACGGGCACTCTGTCCGGCAGCTACAATGCCGCCCAGCTGGCCGCCGAGGAATACCAGCAGGAGAACCCCGGCAAGCGGGTGTTCGTGCTGGACAGCCTTTCCACCGGCCCGGAGCAGCGCCTGCTGGCCGAGCATCTGCGGGATCTGCTGGCTGAGGGCAAGGAGTTTGACGAGGTCTGTGAAGAGATGCTTCGCTACCACAAGCACACCCATCTGCTCTTCTCGCTGGAATCGCTGGCCAATCTGGCCCGCAATGGCCGCGTGAAGCCTGCCGTTGCCGCTGTGGCGCGGATGCTGGGCATCCGGGTCATCGGACAGGCAAGTGAGGCCGGAGAGCTGGATGTTCTCTGCAAGACCCGTGGTGAGCATGGCGCGCTGGAACGCATCGTGCTGGAACTCAAGGAGCACGGCTACACCAACGGCAGGCTCCATATCTCTCACTGCGGCAATCCCGCTGCCGCCGAGCGCCTGAAGCACATGGTACAGGCTGTGTTTGATGGAGCAAAGGTGGACATCAGCGAATGCGGCGGTCTGTGCAGCTATTATGCAGAGCTGGGCGGCCTGCTGGTTGGTTATGAGGACGCGGAAGCATAAGCGAACGGCCCTCGGAAAAATTCTGCCCACGATTGAATAGGCGCTCATAGCGGGGAAAGCCGTTGTGGGCGCTTTTTTGTTTGCAAAATCTTCCGCTCTGCGCTATACTAACAGCATCAAAATCGCCGTTGGCGGCAGGGGAGGGATACCGCATGTTCAGATTGCCTATCGTCAAGTTTTTCAACCGCATCTTCAACCGTGTCACGATCACAGTGGTGCTGGTGGCTCTACAGGTGCTCTGGCTGCTCTGGGCGTTCTGGTCCTTCACGGCGGGGCGGGTCTGGCTGAACGGTGCCCTGAAGGCGCTGAGCATCATGATCGTGCTGTATCTGGTGCGCAAGGATGAAAACAGTGCTTATAAGATCGGCTGGATCGTTCTGATCGGTCTTCTGCCCCTGCTGGGCGGCGCGCTTTATCTGGCTTTTGGCAACAAGGCCCCCGCCAAGTATCTGCGGGAGCGGATGCAGAAGGTGGAACAGGCCCATCAGACCGAGCTTGCCCAGCCCGAGGGCCAGACCGATGCGCTGGATATCTCCAGCCGGAACCTGAGCCGCTACGTGGCAAAGTTCGGGCCGTATCCGGCCTGGAGGGATACCGCTGCCCACTATTTTTCCTGTGGGGAGGAGATGTATCCCCAGCTGCTGGCAGATCTGGACAAGGCAGAGAAGTTCATCTTTCTGGAATTCTTTATTCTCCGTTCCGGCAAAATGTGGGACGGTGTAGAGCAGATCCTCCGCCGCAAGGCCGCCCAGGGCGTGGATGTGCGGCTGATCTACGATGATTTTGGCAGCCTGCTGGGCCTGCCCAGTGATTTTGTCATCCGCATGGAGAAGGCGCACATCCGCTGCATCCCCTTCAACCCGGTGGTGCCGCTGGTCTCGCTGGTGATGAATCACCGCGACCACCGCAAGATCGTGGTGGTTGACGGCAATGTGGCCTACACCGGCGGCGTGAATCTGGCGGATGAATATATCAATGCCGAGCAGCGCTTTGGTTACTGGAAGGATGCGGCCATCCGTCTGGAGGGTGCCGCTGTCTGGAACTTTACCGTGATGTTCCTCAATGCATGGAACGCCTTCCACCCGCAGGAGACCGATTACACCGCCTTTGCGCCCACCCGCCTGCCCGCAGTGCAGGATGGCGTGGTGCAGCCCTACGCGGACAGCCCGCTGGACGAGGAACCGCTGGCCGAGACGGTCTATCTGGACATCCTCTCTCAGGCCCAGAGATATGTTTATATCTATACGCCCTACCTGGCCGTGGGCGAGGAGATGCTGGATGCTCTGAAAAATGCGGCCAAGCGCGGGGTGGACGTGCGGCTCATCCTGCCCGGGATCCCGGATAAGAAGCTGGTGTTCCGGCTCAGCCGTTCCTACTATCTGCCCCTGCTCAGGGCGGGTGTGCGCATTTATGAATTCACGCCCGGTTTCCTCCACGCCAAGTGCTATGTCAGCGATGACCGTGTCGCCGTGGTGGGCAGCATCAATATGGATTATCGGAGCCTGTTCCTCCACTTTGAATGCGGAACACTGCTCTTCCATAACAGTCAGATCGCCGCACTGCGGAAGGATGTGGAACGCACCCTGCCGCAGTGCCGGGAGATCCAGCGCTCCGACTGCCGCACCAATCTGCCGGGCACAGCACTGGACAGCGTGCTGCGGCTGCTGAGTCCGTTGATGTAAGCGGCTGCGCGCAGCACTCGGGGAGCTTTTCCACGCAAGTGAAACGGGCCATTCCATCGCCCGCCCTATTGCCTGCGGCAACAGGGTCCTACCCCAGCGGACACTTGCTTTGGAAAACTCCCGTCGGCTGCGTAATCTTACGCTCTTCTGGACATACTATGGGGCAAAGGCCCAACGGGCCGTGTGGAAAGGGAGCGTATCTATGAATCAGAACCATCGGGCTCTTTGGAGCTGTGCCATGGCGGCGGCGCTGCTGCTGACCGCCTGCGGCAAAACGAACGCCGGGTCGGGCAGCTCCGGCAGCATGAGCGGAAGCAGCGGCACATCCTCCGCACAGACCCAGACAGCGGCATGGAAAACCGGTCTGGGTGTGGTGACAGAGGCCACCGATCAGGACAGGGCAGGGAAAATTGAACTGGCAGCGGCCGCTGTCCTGCTGGATGGCGAGGGGAAACTGGAGAGTGTTCTGCTGGACGAGCTGGAAGTGTCTGTTTCGGCGGACAGCACCGGCCATGTGACCCTGCCCACCGACTGGCGCACCAAGCGTCAGAAGGGGGACGATTACCCGCTGGCGGCAGTGTCCTCTCTGAAAAAGGGCTGGGCGGAACAGGCGGATGCCTTTGCCAGTTACCTGATCGGCATGACCCCGGAACAGGTCTCCATGCTCAAAGTGGATGAGGATGGCAAAGCCACGGATGCCGACCTGCTGAGCGGGTGTACCATTGCAGTGGACCGTTACCGGGATGCCGTGACCCGGGCCTGCGCCAATGCCAGGGCATTGGGTGCCGCCAAGGGCGACAGGGCCGCACTGGGCATCGAAGCGGTGAACGGGACTTCGGACATCACCGCCACCGATGACAAGGATGTGAATGCGCAGGTGGATGTGAGCATCGTGGCACTGACCACCGATGCGGATCACCGCGTGACCAGTGCCGTTGCGGATATGGCCGAGCCGGCCCTGACGGTGGTGTCGGACGGCGGTGTGACAGCCCCGGACCTCGTCAAGACCAAGCTGGAGTTGGGTGAGGACTACGGGATGCGCGGCGCATCGGCGCTGGGCAAGGAGTGGTATGAGCACAGCGAAGGCTTCTGTGATGCCCTCAAGGGCAAGACCCGCACCGAGATCGCCGGGCTTTCCGGCGGCGATGCCGACCTGAAGGCTCTGTGTACCATTGACATCACCGATCTGCAAAAGGCGGCGCTGAATGCCCTGGGCTGAGGAGGAAAGCACTTTTCGGTCTCGCAATCGCGCACCGGCTCTCCCGGATAGGGGGGCGGTGGCATTCCGCTGAATTTTCAGAGAAAAACATCTCGCCGCGTCTGGCAGCTGCCGACGCGGCGATTTTGTTTTGTCAAAATGACCGCTTTGCCGTGGTAAAGCAGTAAAGATTTGAGCAAACTGCGAAAAATCAGTTTTCCCCCTTGCCAAATGGCAGAAAACGCGCTATTCTATAACCACAGTTTAGCGATTTAGCATGGTAAAGCAATAAAACAAGGCTGCTTGCCACTGAGGGAGGAACCGTATATGAAACGTCTTGTATCTGCATTCCTGGCCGGTGCCATGGCACTGAGCCTTGCCGCCTGCGGTGGTGCCGCTTCCACTTCCACTGCCGCATCTGCCTCTGCTTCTGGTGCTGCCGCTTCCCAGACCGCAGGCAGCGACCTGGATTACATCAAGGGCAAGGGGAAGCTGGTCATCGGCTACACCGTTTACGAGCCCATGAACTACACCGATGCGGATGGCAACTTCACCGGTTTTGATACCGAGCTGGCCACTGCTGTCTGCGAAAAGTTGGGCGTGGAGCCGGAGTTTGTGGAGATCAACTGGGATACCAAGGTCGTGGAGCTGGATGCCAAGAGCATCGACTGCATCTGGAACGGCATGACCCTGACCGATGACATCATGCAGAACACCGCTACCACCAAGGCTTATGCAAAGAATGCACAGGTGGTCGTTGTGAAAGATGGCACCGATTATACCTCTACCGCTGATCTGGTGGGTAAGACCGTGGTTGCTGAGGCTGGTTCCGCCGGTGAGGCCGCCATTGAGGGGGACGAGAACCTGGCACAGGCTGATTACGTTTCCAAGAGCGTTCAGACCGACTGCCTGATGGAAGTTGCCGCAGGCACTGCCGATGCCGCTGTACTTGACCTGACCCTGGCCAACGCTATGATCGGTGAGGGCACGGATTATGCTGACCTGAAGATCATGGACGAGCTGAACGCTGAGGAGTACGGTGTGGCGTTCCGCAAGGGCAGTGATGCTGCCGCCGCTGTGGACGAGGCCTTTGATGCACTGAAGGCTGATGGTACTATGCAGGCACTGGCCGATCAGTACGATCTGGCACTGGCTGACTGAATTTGTTGAAAAGCTCCTTCCGTCATCGCTATGCGATGCACCCTCCCTCGGTGAGGGAGGCTTTTTGTTGCCGATGCGTGAAAGGCTCCCCAGCAGAGGAAACTTTCACCGGCTGTGATGGAAGGGGAATATGGATTCTGAATAAAAAAGGTGTGTTTTTGTGTCTGTGATTCTTATGCGCCTGTCCGGCGCGTTCCTGCTCAATTGTGAGCTCTTTGCCCTGACACTGCTGTTTGCACTGCCGCTGGGGCTGGTGGTCTCGTTTGGCTCCATGAGCCGCTGCAAGCCGCTGGCCGGGCTGGTCAAGACCTTTGTCTGGATCATCCGCGGCACCCCGCTGATGCTGCAGATCATCGTGATCTATCTGGGCCCCGGCCTGCTGGGCATGAACAACCCCTGGCCCTCCGGCTCCGGCGGACGGATGGTGGCGGCGGTGGTGGCTTTTGCCATCAACTATGCCTGCTATTTTTCTGAGATCTACCGCGGCGGCATTGAGGCAGTGCCCAAGGGGCAGACTGAGGCCGGGCAGGTGCTTGGCATGACCAAAACACAGATCTTTTTCAAGGTGACCTTGCTTCAGGTCGTCAAGCGCATCCTGCCCCCCATGGGCAATGAGATCATCACGCTGGTCAAGGATACCTCGCTGGCAAACACCATTGCCAATAAGGAGATCATTATGATGGCCAAGGAGTACAGCGCAAAGGGCCTGATTTGGCCGCTGTTCTCCACTGCGCTCTTCTTCCTGGTGTTTGTGGGCGCACTGACCATCCTGTTCAACTGGGCTGAAAAAAAGCTCGATTATTTCCGCTGCTAAGGAGGCAGATAGATTATGGCGTTGCTCGAAGCTTCCGGTATCGGGAAAAATTTTGGCGAGACCCATGTGTTGAAGGACATCTCCCTGGATCTGGAGCAGGGTGAAGCGCTGGCGATCATCGGCTCGTCCGGTTCCGGCAAAACAACTCTGCTGCGCTGCCTGAACTTTCTGGAACGGCCTGACACGGGTGTTATCAAGGTGAACGGCGAGACCATGTGGGATGCCGCCGACCCTGCCACCCAGAAGGAAAGTGAGATCCGCAAAAAGCGGCTCCATTTTGGTCTGGTGTTCCAGAACTTCAACCTGTTCCCGCAGTACACGGCCTTACAGAACGTGATGCTGGCAGGAGAACTGCTGGCAAAGGAACGTCCGGAATATCAGGCAAACAAAAAGGCCATCCACACGGAGCTGGAACAGCAGGCAAGAGAACTGCTGGCGCAGATGGGCCTTTCGGAGCGGGCCGCCCACTACCCGCATCAGCTCTCCGGCGGCCAGCAGCAGCGTGTGGCCATTGCCCGCGCACTGGCGCTTCACCCGGATATCCTCTGCTTTGATGAGCCCACCAGCGCCCTTGACCCGGAGCTGACCGGCGAGGTGCTGAAGGTCCTGCGTGATCTTGCTGACCGTAAGACCACGATGATCATTGTCACCCATGAGATGCACTTTGCCCGCGATGTGGCCGACCGCATCCTGTTCATGGATGGCGGCGTGGTCGTGGAGGAGGGCCCTGCCAAACAGCTCATCGACCACCCCCGGGAGGAGCGTACCAGACAGTTCCTCGCACACTATTCAGAATGACCCGCCGCTGAGCGTTCCGGATGAGGAGACCCCGCCTTCGGGCAATGCCGGAACAGGTTTCTGGAGCGTTTTGTTCCAGCTGCTGAAGCATCTGGCCGGGAAGCACTGAAAAATTTGAAAAAACCTCTTGAAAATTCATCGCAACCTGATATAATACCCACATGAACAAAAACGTCCTGCCCATTGCGCGGCAGGGCGTTTTTGTCGGAAAAAAATTCGTGTGATAAGGTCTGTGATGCTTTCCCAAGGAGGAACGTGCGTATGACGAAAGATATGACGCAGGGCAGCCCGCTCAAGCTGATCCTTGCCTTTGCGGTGCCGCTGATGCTGGGCAGCCTGTTCCAGCAGTTCTATAATCTGGCGGATACCATCATCGTGGGCCGCTTTGTGGGTGTGGAAGCCCTGGCGGCGGTCGGCAGTGTGGGCGGTCTGAACTATCTGGTGCTGGGCTTTGTCAATGGCATTGCCTGCGGTTTTTCCATCCCCATCTCATGGACATTCGGGGCAAAAGACTATGCGGAGATGCGCCGCTACACCGCCAACGCCGTCTGGCTGAGCGTCTTTTTTGCCGCAGTGCTCACCGTGGTCACGGTGGCCATGACCCGTTCCATTCTGGTCTGGACCAATACCCCGGACAACATCATTGATCTGGCGGACATCTACATCCGCACCATCTTTATCGGCATTCCGTTTACGCTGCTGTACAACATGACCAGCGCCCTGATGCGCGCTCTGGGCGACAGCAAGCGGCCTCTGTACTTCCTGCTGGTGGCAAGCTTTCTGAACATCGGGCTGGACCTGCTCTGCATCATCACCTTTAAGATGGGTGTGTTCGGTGCAGCATTCGCCACCGTGTTCAGCCAGGCTGTGGCCGGTCTGGGCAGCCTGTGGTACATCCTCAAGCATTATAATGAGCTGCGCTGGAACAAAGAAGAAAGCCGCCTGAGCAGACAGCACTGTGTCAAGCTGTGCGGCATGGGCATCCCCATGGGTCTGCAGTGCAGCATCACGGCCATCGGTTCCGTTGTGCTGCAGGGTGCAGTCAATGGTCTGGGCAGCGACATCGTGGCAGCACAGACTGCAGGCGGCAAGGCGGCACAGTTCCTGTCCGTCCCGCTGGAGAGTATTGGCACGGCCATGACCACCTACGCCAGCCAGAACATGGGTGCCCACGACCTGAACCGTGTGAACAAGGGCGTGAACACCGCCCTGGGCATCGGCTGTGTGTACAGTGTGGCATCCTTCCTGATCCTGCGCGTGCTGGATAAGGCTTTGATCGGCCTGTTCCTTGAGAGCAGCCAGACCGAGATCATGGCCAACGCCCAGAGCTTCATCTTCTGGAACAGCGTGTTCTATATCCCGCTGGCGGTCCTTATCATTTACCGCTACACCATTCAGGGTCTGGGTTATTCCAGCCTGGCCATGTTTGCCGGTGTGGCAGAGATGATCGCCCGTGCTATGGTGGGTTTCCTGTTCGTGCCGCTGTGGGGCTATTTTGCCGCCTGCATTGCAAATCCGGTGGCCTGGTTCTTTGCCTGCTTCTTCCTGATCCCTGCATATATCGTTGTGTTCCGGAAGCTGAAACAGGAAAAAGCAAGACCGCACGCAAACTTGTAAAAATTGAGCCGCTCTTTTGCGAAACCGCAGAAGGGCGGCTCTTTTGTTGCCTAGTAGGGGAGGCCTTGGCAAAGAGGAAAAGCCTCACGCAACGCCAAAGCTGAGAGGCTGTATAGAGCAGGGCCTGCCCAATTCCTTTACAAATAACACCAAAACGATTATACTATAAATAATTATGTCACAAGGTGGTGAGGAGCATGGAGCTGGAACAGATCGAGGGCACGGTGGAGGATATCATCTACGAAAACCCGGACAACGGCTACACGGTGTTTGAAATTTCCGGCGGCGGCACGGTCACCGTGGTGTGCGGGATCGTGGGCGAGCTCCATGCGGGCGAGAGCGTGGTCTGCCGCGGTAAATATGAGAACCACGCCACCTATGGCCGCCAGTTCCACGCCCAGGAATGCGAGACCGATATGCCGAAGGATCTGGAAGCGGTATACGCCTTTCTTGCCAGCGGCTCTCTGCCTTACATCGGGGCGCGCACGGCCAATAAGATCATCGACAAATTCGGCGCGGCGGCGCTGGAAGTGATCGCCAACGATCCCGCCCAGCTCACCCTGATCCCCGGCATCTCGGCAGACAAGGCCGACCGCATCCAGCAGGAGTTCAAGCGGATGTTCGGAATGCGGGAGCTGATCGCCTATCTGGCGCAGTTCGAGATCAGCCCCCGCCGCGCCATGGAGGTGTTCCGCGTCTTTGGCCCCAGTGCCATGCAGGCCATCTCCCAGAACCCTTATCTGCTCTGTGGGGAACCCCTGCAGCTGGATTTCCGCCATGCCGACAGCATTGCGCAGTATTACCACATGGAAGGGGACTGCACCCAGCGGCTGGAAGCAGCGCTTCTGCGCACCCTGCGCCACAACGCGGGCAACGGCCACACCTGCCTGCCCCGTGCGCAGCTGCTGGACACGGCATCCCACTTCATCCAGCAGCCGCCCGAGAAGTTGGCCCGCGCGCTGGACCACTGCATTGAGACCGGGCAGCTGGGCGTAAAGATGCTGGAGGCGGTGCCGTATATTTATCTGCCTGACCTGCTGGAAGCAGAACAGGCCATTGCCGACCGGCTGGCCCTGCTGGCGAAGCGGGAAAAGCAGAAGGTGCGGGACCTTGATAAAAACATCCAGGTGCTGGAGCTGACCCAGGGCTTTGCCTATGCGCCCCTGCAGCGGGAAGCCATCCGCAAGGCCATGACCGAAAACTGCCTTGTGCTGACCGGCGGCCCCGGCACCGGTAAGACCACTACGGTCAACGCCATCCTGCAGCTGCTGGAACATCAGGCCGACCGGGTGGCACTTTGTGCTCCCACGGGCCGTGCGGCCAAACGGCTGAGTGAACTGACCGGCCGCAAGGCCTCTACCATCCACCGCCTGCTGGAGGTGGACTACTCCGGCGGCGTGGTCAGCTTTATCCACAATGACAAGAACCTGCTCAAATGCGATGTGGTCATTCTGGATGAGATGAGTATGGTGGATGTGAAGCTGTTTCAGGCGCTCATTGCAGCCCTGCGGTACAGCTGCCGCATTATTATGGTGGGCGATGCCGACCAGCTGCCCAGCGTGGGGCCCGGCAACATTCTGGGCGAGGTCATCCGCTCCGGGCTGGTGCCCACCGTCTGCCTGAACGAGATCTTCCGGCAGGCTAAACGCAGCCTTATTGTGGAGAACGCCCACCACATCATCAGCAGTGAGCCGCTGCAGAAAGGCGGCAAGACAGACGATTTCTTCTTTCTGGAATCGGACGGCGATGCGGCACAGAAACTGGTGTGCGATCTTGTCACCACCCGTCTGCCCCGGAGCTATGGGTTTGACCCTGTCCGGGATATTCAGGTGCTCTGCCCCACCAAGTTGGGGCCCACCGGTACCCAGGCGCTGAATGTGGAGCTGCAGAACCTGCTCAACCCGGAGCAGAAGGGCAAGCCCCAGCTCCAGAGCGCCTCCCGGGTGTTCCGGGTGGGCGATAAGGTGATGCAGGTGCGGAACAACTACGAGATCGTCTGGAACCGCATTGGCGGGGAGCAGGGCGTGGGAGCCTATAACGGCGATATCGGCATTGTGGAATCCATCAACATGCGCGACCGCTCCATGGTGGTGCGGATGGATGACCGCCGCCTGCTCTACCCGGCGGAAAACCTGAACGAGCTGGAGATCGCCTACGCCATCACGGTGCACAAGAGCCAGGGCAGCGAGTTCCCGGCGGTGGTGCTGCCGGTGGCGCAGGTGCCGCCAAGGCTCTGCTACCGCAACCTCTTCTACACCGGCGTGACCCGCGCCCGTAAATTGTGCATCGTGGCCGGCCGGCGGGACGTGGTGAACCGGATGATGTCCAATGTCCGGCAGAACCTGCGGTACAGCGGCCTGTGCGAATTGCTGAAAGAGAATCTGCCGCCGGAACAGATGGCGGCAGAATAACCTCTCAGGCGCCTTGCGCCAGCTCTCCTACTAGGAGAGGTTTGGTCTATACTTTTTTACTGGCTTATGCTACAATATAAATTGATTTGATTTCCCGCCCGAACGGGCATTTACGATAGAAAACAGGGGAGCAGAGAAAGGAACGTTTCATTATGGCACAGAATGACATCGGCATCGATCTGGGCACAACGACCATTATCATTGCACAGGCAGGGCAGGGGGTCGTGCTCAACCAGCCCAGCGTGGTGGCAATGGATACCCGCAAGAACTCCGTGCTGGAGGTGGGCGACAAGGCCCTGGCCATGGTAGGCCGCACCCCCAACTATATTTCCGCCATTTTCCCGCTGAAGGACGGTGTCATCAGCGACCACACCATGACCCGGGAGCTGATCTGCCGGTTTGTGAATCAGGTGTACAGCTCCCACATGGTCAAGCCCCGGGTGGCTGTCTGCGTGCCCGCTGCCATCACCGGCATTGAGAGCGATGCCGTGGTGGAGGCCGTGATGGCCGCCGGTGCCCGTCAGGTCTACCTGATCGATGAGCCCATTGCCGCTGCACTGGGTTCCGGCATCGACATCACCCAGCCCGATGGCCGGATGATCATTGATATCGGCGGCGGCACCACCGATATCGCTGTCCTGTCTCTGGGCGGCAAGGTCAAGGCCACCAGTGTCCGTGTGGCGGGCAACCACTATGATGACGAGATCCTGAAGCATGTCCGCAACAAGTTCAGCATTGCCATCGGCCAGCGTACCGCAGAGCAGCTGAAAAAGAATGTCGCCTGCTGCCCCCAGAAGGCTGATTTTGACGAGACGATGGAGGTCAAGGGCCGCAGCCTGCTGACCGGCCTGCCCATCAAGGTGAATGTTTCCACCAGCGACCTCTACGAGCCTGTGATGATGCTGAGTGAGCAGATCGGCACTGCCGCCCATCAGGTGCTGGAAAAGACCCCGCCCGAGCTGGCAGGCGATATCTTCCGCAATGGTGTGGTGCTGACCGGTGGCGGCGCACAGCTGCACGGCCTGCCCGAATACCTGAGCCAGGAACTCAAGGTGGATGTGACCGTCTCGCCCGATCCCGTGAACTGCGTGGCGTTGGGCACCGCCATGAGCCTGGGCCTGAACGATAAGCTGGAGACCGGCTTCCTGGATGCGACCCCCCGCATGGGCCGCCGTTAAATGGGGTACCGGCCCGGCTCGTTAAGAAATTGGAAAAGTTGCAACAAAATTTTGTTCATACTTGTTGAATCAGGTCGGGAAATATTGTATAATATTTTCAAATCGCTTTTTGCGCGCCGGGGCCTGCTCCGGAGTGCGGAGTAAATTATTATTAGGAGGAAGACCATGAATCTGGGTTCTGATGTGGTTATCACCATTACCGGTATTGTGCTGGTGTTTGCCATCCTCGTCCTGCTGATGCTCATCATCATGCTGGAAGGCAAGATCTTCGACGGTATGGCCGCCAAGAAGAAGGCAGCCAAGGAGTCTGCTGCTCCCAAGGCTGCCGCAAAGCCCGCCGCCCCCGTGCAGCAGGCTGCTCCCGCCCCTGTGGTGGAGGAAGGCATCCCCGGCGATGTGGTTGCCGCAATTATGGCTGCCATCCATGCCATGGGCAATGGCAAGTACACCCTGAAGGCCGTGCGCCGTGCTGCAAATGGCTGGAGCAAGGCTGGTGTCAACGACACCACCGCACCTTTTTAACACAGGAGGAAAAACATGACACAGTTTATCGATACTCTGGTCGGTATTTTCCAGAGTTCCGGCTTTGCACGGTTCGGTGAGCCGGGCGGCTACCTCTACGCGATCATGATCTGCGTGGGCTGCTTCCTGCTGTACCTGGCCATTGTGAAGGAATTTGAGCCCCTGATCCTGCTGCCCATGGCATTCGGCATGATCCTTGCCAACCTGCCTGGCAGCGGCATTATCCATATGCAGTACTTCGTTGGTGATGGTCTTGAGCACCCGATGTGGATCGAGATCCTGAACAACGGTGGTCTGGCCGATATGCTTTACATGGGTGTCAAGCTGGGCATTTACCCCCCGCTGATCTTCCTGGGCATCGGCACCATGACCGACTTTGCCCCCCTGATCTCCAACCCCAAGAGCCTGCTGCTGGGCGCTGCCGCTCAGTTCGGTATCTTTGGTACTTACATGGGCGCTCGTCTGCTGGCCGCTACCGGCATTGTGGACTTCACCCAGAAGCAGTCCGCTGCAATCTCCATCATCGGCGGTGCAGACGGCCCTACTGCCATCTTTGTTACCTCCCGTCTGGCACCTGAGCTGCTGGGCAGCATCGCTGTTGCGGCGTACAGCTACATGGCTCTGGTGCCCGTGATCCAGCCGCCCATTATGAAGGCGCTCACCACCAAGAAAGAGCGCACAGTCGTGATGAAGCAGCTGCGCACCGTGTCCAAGACCGAGAGGATCATCTTCCCCATCATGGTCACCATCATTGTTTCTTTGATCGTTCCTGATGCTGCCGTTCTGGTCGGTATGCTGATGCTGGGCAACCTGATGAAAGAGTCCGGTGTTGTGGATCGTATCCAGAAGACTGCCGGCAATGAACTGATGAACATCATCACCATTTTCCTGGCTCTGTCTGTTGGCTGCACCACCTCTGCAAACACCTTCCTGAACAGCCGCACCCTGTTCATCATCGTGCTGGGTCTGATTGCCTTCTCCTTTGGTACCGCTGCAGGCGTTCTGTGCGGCAAGGTGATGTACGCCCTGACCGGCGGTCAGGTCAACCCCCTGATTGGCTCTGCTGGTGTTTCCGCTGTTCCCATGGCCGCCCGTGTTTCTCAGAAGGTCGGCCAGAGTGAGAACCCCTCCAACTTCCTGCTGATGCACGCCATGGGCCCCAACGTCGCTGGCGTTATCGGCTCCGCTGTTGCTGCCGGTATCCTGATCAACATCTTCGGCTAAGCTTTATCTGAACACTGCCGCCCCTCCTGTGCTGTACAGGAAGGGCGGTTTTTTATGTACAACCCTCTTGAATTGTGATATACTTATAAAGTAAGTGATTTTATAGAAGAACAGGTGAAACAATGGCAGCAAGTCTCCAACAGGAATTCTGCGCTCTGCGCGATACCTATATTGAAAAGCAGTTTGGCCGCCTGAACGATATGCAGCGGCAGGCGGTATTTACCACCGACGGCCCGCTGCTCATTCTGGCCGGTGCAGGCAGCGGCAAGACCACTGTTCTGGTCAACCGCATTGCAAACCTGATCCGGTTTGGCTCGGCCCACGGTTCCAGCTGGACCCCCCGTGAGGTGACCGAGGAGGATGTCAAGGCTCTGAAAACTGCAATTATGACCGGCACCGATGCGCCCGCCTGGCTGGACGGGATGCTGCGGCAGAACGCTGTCCGCAGCTGGAACGTGATGGCCATCACCTTTACCAACAAGGCGGCAGGGGAGCTGAAAGAGCGCCTGCGCAATATGCTGGGCGGCGAAGAGGGGGACGAGGTGTTTGCCTCCACCTTCCACTCGGCCTGTGTGCGCATCCTGCGCCGCTGGGCAGAATCCATCGGCTACCCCCGCAGCTTTACCATCTATGATACCGATGACTCCCAGCGCGTGATGAAGGCAGTTTATAAGGAACTGAGCATCGACGATAAGTTCTTCCCGATCAAGAGCGCCATCAACCAGATGAGCCGCTGGAAGGATCAGCTGGTCAGCCCGGAGGAGGCGCTGCGCACCCCGGCCCGGGACACCAAGGGAGCCATTGCCGCCAAAGTCTACGCCGCCTATGAGAAAAAGCTCAGGGAGGCAGGAGCCTTCGACTTCGACGACCTGATCTACCAGACCGTGCAGCTGCTGGCGGAGCACGAGGATGTGCGGGAGTTCTACCAGAACAAGTACCGCTACCTGCTGGTGGACGAGTATCAGGATACCAGCGTGGCCCAGTTCCGGCTGGTCAGCCTGCTCACCGGCCCGGAAAAGAATATCTGCGTTGTCGGTGACGATGACCAGAGCATCTACCGTTTCCGGGGTGCCACCATTGAGAACATTCTGAACTTTGAGCGCATCTTCCCCGGTACCAAGACCATCCGTCTGGAGCAGAATTACCGCTCCACCTCCAACATCCTGAATGCTGCCAACTGCGTCATCCAGCACAACACCGAGCGCAAGGGCAAGACCCTGTGGACCCGGAACGACGAGGGCGACAAGGTGCAGGTCTACACTGCCGAGAATGAGCAGGACGAAGCCATGCACATTGCAGATGTCATCGGTGAGCACCTGAAAGAGGGCGGGCATCTGGCGGATCATGCGGTGCTCTACCGTATGAATGCCCAGTCGGCCCCCATCGAAAGCTACTTTACCCGCGCGGGCATTCCCCATAAGATCGTGGGCGGCCAGCGCTTCAATGACCGCAAAGAGGTCAAGGACATCCACTCCTATATGTCCATCGTGGCGAACGCCCGGGATGATGTGCGCCTGCGCCGCATCATCAACGAGCCTGCCCGGAAGATCGGCAATACCACTGTTGACGTGATCGCTGACCTTGCCGCCCAGCAGGGAATCAGTATGCTGGAAGTCATCTCCCACGCGGATGCATACGCCAAACTCAGCCGTGCCATTATGCCGCTGCTGAAATTCTGGCAGATCTACGAAAAACTGCAGGAATCGCTGGAAACCAGGACACTGGACGAATTTGCCCAGGATGTCATTGAGGTGACCGGCTACAAGGCCATGCTGGAAGCCGATGCGGCCAAGGGCCACGAGGATGCGGCAGACCGCCTGCAGAACCTGGGCCAGCTGGTCAACAACGTCAAAAACTACTGCGATCAGCACGGCGAGGATGCTTCACTGGAAGGCTACCTGGAGGATATCGCCCTCATCAGCGACATTGACAGCTACAACGAGAGTGCTGACCAGGTGGTCCTGATGACCATCCACTCTGCAAAGGGTCTGGAATTCCCCTATGTGTTCCTCATTGGCATGGAGGAGGGGGTGTTCCCCAGCGAGATGAGCAAATACTCCGAGGCAGATCTGGAGGAAGAGCGCCGTCTGGCCTATGTCGGCATCACCCGCGCCAAGAAGGAGCTGTATATCTCCAACAGCGTCTCCCGGATGCTCTACGGCCGCACCCAGCGCAACGAACCCAGCCGCTTTCTGCGCGAGATCGAGCCTGAGTATATAGAAGAGACCCGCAGCCCGGCGTTGGAACGCCGTTCTTCCATGGGCTGGGGTTCCAGTTACAGTGATACCGTTCCCGGCGGGGCCTCGGGCTACTCCGGCGCGTCCGGCTGGGGCCGCAATTCCAGCAGCTTCGGCGGCCGCACCGGCGGCAGCTACCTCAACCGGGAATACAATGCCTCTGAGCGCGGCGGCTTCGGCTCCGGTTATGCAGGCCGTGGCAGCAGTGCTTCCGGGTTTGGCAGCGGAAGCAACGCCCCGCGCACGTCCGGCTCCTCCGGTTTTGGTGTGGGCTATGGCCGCCCCGCGGCCCCCAAGGCAGCGTCCAAACCCGTGAGCTTTCCGGGGAGCCCGGCAGCTTCCCGCCCGGCATCCACCGGCCCAAAGCATTACGAGGTTGGCGACATTGTGGAGCACAGGGTCTTTGGCCGGGGCAGGGTGCTGGCGGTCAAGGCCGCTGCCGGAGACCAGATCGTGGAGATCAACTTTGAAAAGGTCGGCGTGAAGAAAACCATGGCAAATTTTGCGCCGCTGACGAAAATTACGGAGGAATGAGAAAACTATGATGACCGTTCGATTGATCGCACATACCCCGGAACCGGAAAAGGTGGTGGCGGCAGCGGCCAAGCTCTGCTACTCCGATGCCCATATCACCGACCTGCTGGACGGCCTGACCGAGGAGAAAACGGCCAAGTTCCTGACCATGCTCAGCGACCTGGGCCATGCCAGCCCCATTGAACATGCCAGCTTCACCTTTGGCATTGAGGGTGTGAGCCGCACCCTGCTGGCCCAGATCACCCGGCACCGCATCGCATCCTTCAGTGTCCAGAGCCAGCGGTATGTCCGGCTGGACGACTTCCACTATGTCATCCCGCCGGAGATCGAGGCCATCCCTGAGGCAAAGGCAGCCTTTCTTGAGAGCATGGATGAGGATGCGAAGCGCTACCTGGACCTTGCAAAAAAGCTGGAGGACGGCCACACTGCCCGCCTGATGGCAGAGGGGATGCCCGAAAAGCAGGCCCGCGCCAAGGCCTCCAAACAGGCCAACGAGGATGCCCGCTTCGTGCTGCCCAACGCCTGCGAGACGAAGATGGTCGTGACCATGAACGCCCGCAGCCTGCAGAATTTCTTCCATCTGCGCTGCTGCTCCCGCGCTCAGTGGGAGATCCGTCAGCTGGCTGAGGAGATGTTCCGGCTGGTCTACCCGGTGGCACCCCATATCTTTGCCAAGGCCGGCCCGGCCTGTGTCAGCGGCCCCTGCCCCGAGGGCAAGATGTGCTGCGGCAGAACTGCCGAAGTCCGCGCAAAGTATGAGGCCATCAAGCAGGAGGCTAGTGTATGAGCAAAGGCAAGCTGATCGTTCTGGAAGGGCTGGACGGCAGCGGCAAGGGCACGCAGGCTAAGCTGCTGGCAAAGCACCTGACGGTGATGAATCATCTGGTAAGAGAGATCACCTTCCCGGATTATGACAGTGATTCCAGTGCGCTGGTCAAGATGTATCTGGCCGGGCAGTTTGGCGACAAGCCTGACGATGTCAACGCCTACGCGGCATCCAGTTTTTATGCTGTGGACCGCTATGCGGGGTATAAGTCGGATTGGGGCAAGTTCTACGAGGAAGGCGGCATCCTGATCGCTGACCGCTACACCACCTCAAATGCTGTGCATCAGTGCTCGAAGCTTCCGCCGGAGCAGTGGGACACATTCCTGCAGTGGCTTTTTGACTATGAATACCACCTGCTGGGCCTGCCTGCACCGGATAAGGTGATCTATCTGCAGGTTGACCCGGCGGTGAGCCAGCGGCTGATGACTGCCCGCTACCATGGCGACGAGACCAGGAAGGATGTCCATGAAAAGGACACCGAATATCTGGCCCGCAGCCGCCGGGCGGCAGAATACTGCGCCGCTCACCTCGGCTGGGATACCGTCCACTGCACGGCAGGGGAGAAGATGCGGAGCATTGAGGATATTCAGGGAGAGGTCAGAACTCTTGCTCTCGCTGTTATTTGAAACAAAAGGAGGCATCCTATATCATGTACCGTTTGATGCAGCCGTCCGATTGGGCGGAGGTGCTGGCCCTGTGGCAGGCCCAGCGCGGCGACACGGAGGAGTTTGTCCGTGGCGCTGTGGAGCGCTTTGCCGGGGTGCAGAATGTCTACGTCGCGGAGGAAAACGACCACATTGAGGCTGTGGCACTGGCTGTGCCGGTGACCCTGCAGGGCCGCCCGGGCAGCTATCTGTTCGGTCTGTGCGGGCAGGGCAGCCTGCTCCTTGCGGGCCTGGTGGATACCCTGTGCGCCCAGCAGAAACTGCGGGGCGCAGGCTTTGTGGTGGCAGTGCCCGCCAGCCCGGAACAATCAACGCTGCTGCAGGATAAAGGTTTCCAGAAAGCCTTTGCCCTGCGCTGCCTGCCCCGGGAGGTGGAGCGCAACCTGTGGAGCCAGGCGGAATTCGATTCCGTGACGGCGAAAAAACTCTGCGAACTGCGGGCAAAATACTGGCCCGACACCGTTCAGCTGCCGCCGGAGCAGATGGGGGAGGTTCTGCGGGACCTGTATTCCCGTGGTGCGACCATCGTATCCAGTGAGCAGGGCTACGGCATCTATTTCCGCAGGGAGGATACCCTTTACTTTGTGGAGATGATGGCGGAAAATGACCGTGCTGCCGAGGTGCTGATGGAAGCCGCCCGGGAGAAAGAGGTCATTGTGGAAAAGGCTGTCATCACGGTGGGAGCTGCCCAGAATCTGTTCCTGGGCGAGGGAACCCGGCAGGAGTATGGCCTCATCCGTTTTGAAGGAGAACCTTTTGATGTTTCGGAGAGCTACATGCGCCTGATGATGGATTGAAAGGAACGTGGATATGGCAGAGAAACACCAGAAAAAGAAAAAAGGCAGTGTGCTGAAGATCCTGTTGGCCGTGCTGTTGCTGCTGGTACTGACAGTCGGTGCGGCAGGCGTGTTTGCGTATAACGAGATCAACGGCAATGGAGGAAAGCCCGGTGCAGAGGTGACCGTCAGCATCCCCCAGGGCAGCGGCGTTGCTGCCATCGCAAAGGAGCTGAAGGAGGCTGGAGTGATCCGTTCGGCCTATCTGTTCCGCTGGTATGTGGGGCACAAGGGTGCCGCCGGAAAACTGCAGTACGGTGATTTTACGCTGCAAACAGGCGGATATTCCTACGATGGCCTGATCGCAGAGCTGTCTGCGTATGCCAAGGCGGATTCGGTGCGTCTGACCTTCCCGGAGGGAACTACTGCCATTGCCATTGCCCGGAAAATGGAGGAAGCCGGTCTGTGTACTGTCGAGGAGTTTCTGGAAGAAGCCAACACCGGAGATTTCAGCGAGTACACCTTCTGGCAGTATGTCCCGGACGATGCCCCCGACCGCTTTATGAAGTGTGAGGGCTACCTCTTTCCGGACACCTATGAGTTTTTGACGGACGATACCGTGCATCATTATGTTGCAACGTTCTATGCACACTTCGATAAACAGTTCACAGCTGAGATGTACAGGGAACTGGAAAAGCAGGAGTTGACCCTGCCCGAGGTCATCACACTGGCCTCTTTTGTGCAGGAGGAAGCGGGCAACGATCAGGATTCCAATGTGGCGCAGGTGTTCCGCAACCGTCTGGCCGAGGGTTCGCCTTACCCCAAGCTCCAGAGCAACACCTCCAGCTATGTCCAGAACGATGAGGACAACAACTACCTCTGGAACTGGGTGGCTCCGTATTATGGCGGCTGGGAGGATATCCCCGAGAACATCCGGAATGCCTACGATACCTACACCTGCACCGGCCTGCCCGCCGGGCCCATCTCGAACCCGGGCCTTGCCGCGATCCAGGCTGCTCTGGCACCTCAGTGCGATGAGGAAGTCAGGGACTGCTATTTCTTTGTTACGGACCTTTCCGGTCACTACTATTACGCCAAGACCTATGCTGAACATCAGGCCAACTGCCGGAAAGCGGCTGAAGTTAATCAGAGTTTGAAGAAGTAAGTCTCTCTCAGTCGGCTTCGCTGACAGCTCTCCCAAGGGGCGAGCCAATTGCGGCTCCGGAGTCAGGTATGCAGAAACCGATCCGGTGAGGCGGTATCGCGTCAGCGATGACAGAGAGGGTGCTAAAAAGAGAGGACGATTTTATGTTACAGATCCCGGAACTGCTGGCCCCGGCAGGCGACTTGGAGCGCCTGCGTTATGCCATCAACTATGGAGCAGACGCTGTTTATTGCAGCCTGCCGGAGTTCGGTATGCGGTCGGCTCCTGCCAATTTTACGCCGGAGCAGCTGACCGAGGGTGTGATCTATGCCCATGCCCGCGGCCGCAAGGTCTATCTGACCATGAACACGCTGCCCACCAATGAGGAAGCTGACCGCCTGCCCGAAGCCATCAAGGCTGCTGCTGCCGCCGGTGTGGATGCCTTTATCGTGGCCGATCTGGGCGTGCTGGAAGCCTGTAAGCAGTTCGCCCCGGAGATCGATGTCCACATGTCCACCCAGACCGGCATCACCAACTGGGCCGCTGCGCGTGCCGCTTACAACATGGGTGCAAAGCGTGTGGTGCTGGCCCGTGAGATGAGCCTGCAGGATATCGCCACCCTGCGCGATAAGACCCCGCCGGAGCTGGAGATCGAGGCGTTTGTCCACGGAGCCATGTGCATGAGCATCTCGGGCCGGTGCCTGCTCTCCAATTACATGGCAGGCCGGGATGCCAACCGGGGCCAGTGCGCTCAGCCCTGCCGCTGGAAGTATTACCTGAGCGAGGAGACCCGCCCGGGCCAGCTGTATGAGATCGGCGAAAATGAGAACGGCAGCTATATCCTCAATGCAAACGATCTGTGCACCGCTCCCTTCATCGACCTCATCTGCAAGGCAGGTGTGGACAGCCTGAAGATCGAGGGCCGTGCCAAGACGTTCTACTATGTCGCCAGCGTCACCGCCGCCTACCGCAAGGCTCTGGATCAGTATCTGGCCGACCCGCTCAGCGATAACTTTGAGCTGAGCGATGACGTTCTGGCCGAGCTGACCCGTACCAGCCACCGGCACTACTCCCCGGGCTTCTACTTTGGCCGCGAGCAGGCCCGTCAGGCAACCGACAGCGCTACTTATATCCGTGAGTGGGAGTTTGTGGGCACTGTGGAAAGCTGGGAGAATGGTGTTGCCTCCTGCCAGCAGCGCGGCAAATGGAGCCTTGGGGATACGTTGGAGGTGCTCTGCCCGGATGGGCGCAGCATCCCGCTACACCCGGAGTGGATCAAAAACGAGGCAGGGGAGAGCGTGGAATCCACCCCCCACGCTATGGAAAAGTACACCATCCCCACCCCGGAGCTGCCCCCCATGAGTCTGCTTCGCCGGAAGGTAGAAACTCTTGACAAATGATTTCAGAAGCAGTAAAATAATAAAGTCAAAATGAACGATGTCCTCTGGCTCTAGTGGTCAGAGGACAGTTGAGGGCTCGTAGCTCAGTTGGGATGAGCGTTCGGTTCGCATCCGAAAGGTCGAGGGTTCGACTCCCTTCGAGTCCATACAGCAGAAAACCGCTCTGTCGTAGCTATACGGCAGGGCGGTTTTCTTGTTCGCAGTGTTCAGCCATCGGGATAGCTACTTCCGGTGCCAATGCGCTGCGGGGTTTTTCCGAAAAATTGCTGGGCAATTCCATCCAGTTGTGCGGTGATCTGCCGGAAATCCTGATTCAGATCCAAGGTGCGTGCACCAATCTGGTTGCCGCCCAAGTTGAACAGGCAATCCGGGGTGATGGCTTCCTGCGTTTTTGCATAGACCAGCAGCCCGGAAACATTTCCGGTATGGGAGGTGTCCTGATTTTTGACGTAGGTGTAGATCTGATAGAGGTTGGCAGAATGCAAAGTCTCTTTGTTGAAACGCTGCTGAAATGTCCGGCTGTAATACTTGGCATCCAAAATCAGGATTTTTTCATGGAAACGAAGAAAAATATCGGTTTGCATGGCGGGGAGAAACCGCAGCATGGCAGCATTGTGCTCTCCCACAAGATCCCATTTGACCTGTGCAGCCTTGACTTCAGTAAGATAGGGATGGTGTTGCCGGTAATACTCCAGAATAAAGCGTTCGTACAGCTTTGCCATGTGTTCGTCCGAAAATGCTGTCATTTTATAGCTGCCGCTCTCGGTGGTCTGCAGCATATCGTGCAGCACGAAATAGCAGAGATTCAGCAGCATTTCGTAATTCTGGTTGCTCCGCTGATAATGTAACTGCCTCCATGGGATTTGAGAAGGAAGCAGTGCGGAAACCGTGTCCAGAAACAGCAGCGCTTTCTTCAATTCCACTTTGCGCTCAGTGGAAACGTTCTCGTCCCGAAGCAACACCTGCAGGGTGGTTTTCAGGATCTGGTTATACAGGTTGTCCTCGGAAAGCTCGTCAAAAGTACAGGCGGCCTGCGGCTTGTGCTGGATGCGGACCTTAATAGTCTGCGGAAGATCCAGCTTTCCCCGCAAAACCGACCGTGTCTCGCTTCGGGAAACATATTCCCGATAAAGCCCCTGCTTCAGCTGCCGAAAAACGCCCTTTGCAAGGATGGCGGCAAACAAATCGTCGATGTGCTCAAACTTTTCCGAGGCAATGCATTGATAATCCTGTTGCTGAAGCACCTGATAGGCGTAGGAGAGCATATAGTAGATGTTCTGGATAAAAATCCCTTTGTCAGTCGTCATTGAAAACACCACGCAGATTCTCTTCCCAACGATGCAGCTTGTCGGGCGCATCGAACCAGTATTCTGCCAGCGTAGGGAGAATATCAAATTCCACCACAGAGCGCAACCGGTTGGTGGTGCAGGCGGCAGGGTCGGCCAGACAGAAGTAGCTGTGACCAATGCGGAAGCCGGAACCAAGGGAGGCATCTGTAGTAATTTCCCGGTTCAATGCCTTGATCTGTTCCACCAGAACATTGAACGTTTCGTTGTCGAGCGCGGATTGATATTTCTGGAATCCCTCGGAGGTGAACGCCGGTTCCATCTCGAAGAAACTGAAACGTCTGCGCAGCGCATAGTCGATCATGGCGAGACTGCGGTCGGCGGTGTTCATCATGCCGATGATGTAGAGATTTTCCGGGACATAGAAGGGCATCCCGTTATAGGCCAGCGTGATCTTTTCACCCCGGTGGTCGCTTTCAATCAGCATCATCAGCTCGCCGAAGATCTTGCTCAGGTTGCCCCGGTTGATCTCATCGATGAGGAAAAAGTACTCCCGGTCAGGGTCGTTGGAAGCCTTCTGGCAGAAGCGGTAAAATACACCCTCGGTCAGTTTGAAGCCGGAGCCATCCGGTCGGTAGCCCAGCATGAAATCCTCGTAGGAATAATTCTGGTGGAACTGTACGAACTCCACCCGGGAAGAATCAGCTTGCCCCATCATGGAGTACGCTAGCCGTTTGGCGGCGTAGGTCTTTCCAACGCCGGGTGCGCCTTGCAGAATAACGTTCTTTTTGCGGCGCAGTAGAGAGACCAAAACGTCATAGCGCGGTTCGCTCAGAAATACGCTGTTCAGAAAATCTGATTTTGTATAAGCGTTCGATGCTATCGAACGGACGGGTGCTGGATTTTCTTCCCGGATGAGATCCAGAATAAAGTTGTATTCCCCTTCCGAAAGCTTGAACAGGCTTCCATTCTGTTGTACAAAAAACTCCATTTTCTCCAGCTCAGGGAAGGATTTCAGCGCAGCATACTCAATAGGGGAAGTCAGGCTCTCGGTTTTTTCAAAATAAATCTCCTTGCCATTGTTTTCCTGTGTGATCTTGGCTAGAGCCACCACTCGCTTTACCGGATTTGCTTCGTAGCCGATCACAAGATCCCCAGCTTTTGCATCGAGAAAATTCTGGAAGATCCTGCGCTTGTTTCCGTTGTCATTGTACAGCGTATACGTCTGCTCTTCGCCGACCCGCAGACTGGAATAACTCCAGATCTTAGGATTGGCAGTCAGCCACCAGTAGTGGCGTGAAGGCGCTTCACAGGCAGCAGTGGCAGCCGGTATTTTTGAGAGATCAGTCTTCTTCAGAGCCTGTAAAAGCTCATCCCGCAAACGCCAGATGTAAGCCGTCCGCCTTTGTGCCGACTTTTTTGCCCACATATAAAATGGGCCACCAGCGCATACTTTCGCTGTCGCGGGGCATGATGCGGCAGCCTGTCTTTTCTGCAACCCGCTGTGCAAGATGGTAGGTGTTAGAGATGTAGAAATTGCTGGTTCCGCCGTATTTAATGGCAAGTTGCTTGCAGGTGGCCTGCCCGCCGTAATCCAGCATACATTTCATCACCCGCAAAGCCTCCGGGGTAAAAACCGAGGTGTCCTGCAGCAAAGCACTCCACTGTGCGGTTGTAATGCCCGGATCATACTCACTTTTAGCGGGAAACCATCCGGCCTGCATCTGCGCTGCCTTTTGTTCGGCAAGGTAGAAACGGCTCAGATAAAAGCCCAGATCAATGGCGGCAATATTCCAGTGTGTGTCGGGCCAGTATTTTCCGGCAGGGGCTGCATCTATGGCGCTTCGGATCATTTGAGTGACGGCTATATTTTGGCTCAGTGCTGCCCGTAGCTCATCATAAAGACGGTAGCTGTTTAGCAGCGACTCTACAGAGCCATCCCGCTTAGGCGGAGCATCGAAGTTCAGCGCATCCGAGATGTCACGGGCAACGGAATAGCGGTAGATATAATATTGATCCGGATACCGGAGCCACAGATAGACGCTGATGGCACTGGTGTTCTGGTAGTGGTTGTTCCAGCTGCCGTCGTTGTATTTTGTATGTATTTCTTCGGTGGCAGCCTGAAATGCAATAATGCGCTTGGAAAGCTCAGTAGATTCATCAAACAAGCTGCGGAACATTGCGCGTGTTGCCTCACAGTCTGCTGCTGCAAAATTCAGGATCATCGCGCGAGGATAGGCATAGCCGGTATCCAGAAGCGAAGAGACTTTTGCAGTAGCTTCCTTGAACATTCCTGCAAAATCTATTGCGTCAATATTCCAATGGTCGTGGAAATGCTGTGCGGCTTCCCATTTGAAATCTTCTCCGCGTGGCCAATGCTTCGGGAAATAGGTCTGGTATCCGTTCAAAACAGGCTCCAGTTTTGCTAGATCAATCATGGTTGCTCCCTTCGAAATCAAAAAGTCTTTAAGATATTGTACCACGATAAAAGTAGAAACACCATATTCCGGCAAAATAAAATGCCCGCCTGAAAGTCAGACGGGCATACAGTAAATCAAATCATCTGAAAATGCTTCAATGCTTCCACGATTGCATCCTCTTTTTCCTTCGAACACTGAGGCTGCTTTGTATTTTCGGACTTCGCCTTGTGGTGATTCTCTCGTACCTCCAGACCACACTTTTGCTTGACCTGCGAGATATACAGGGAAGATACTTTCAGCCCAGTCTTTTCCAACACGTGGGCTTTGATTTCAGGATAGGTCGCACCCGTTTCCCTTAATTAAAGATATTGTTGGGTAAAAAAAGAAAGGTCAGTCGATTTTGCCGATGAAGCGGTAGTAGATTTCTACTTCC
>ERZ791908.509-NODE-509-length-40691-cov-5.776208_pt1 | contig 40691 bp, 38 predicted proteins | sample MGYA00510144_ERZ791908 | MGnify/ENA primary metagenome ERZ791908 (study PRJEB30046, sample SAMN00792105) | human gut metagenome | study: EMG produced TPA metagenomics assembly of the A metagenome-wide association study of gut microbiota in type 2...
CTTCTTGACGGGGAGCAGTTCACTTCAGCGTCGTGGAAGGGTGGGGTTCTTATTCTTTGTTCGTCATAGGTACTGTGCGGCATGATTGTGTTCTTTTTTTGTATTTGAAATTGTACTCGGAGTAAAAAATAATGTATCAATAAATGTGCAGTATTTATATCCGTACAAAATATACTCCCTTGAAATTTCAACCTTTGTCAGCGTTCAGTAAATTGAATATCCGTTCAGTCGTATCATAGATGAAATTTATGGATTGATAAAAACGTCTGGACCATAAAAATGTGTTAGCTCTGTGATAGAATCGTCATATTTAACCTTTCCTTTACCTTTTGATAGACTGTTAATAGAGACAAGCGGGGAAAGATAAAGTTTGTGTAATGCAACAGCGGTCTTGGTGTGAGTCTGCATTGTGAAACTGGCCGGCTGCTGCGATTTTTCTGATTAAGAGAGGGGGATATGATGAGTAATGATATCCGCATCGGGTTTTTCGGGCTCGGTGTGATGGGTCTGCCGATGGTGAAGAATGTAATAAAGAAGTCAGGATGTCCGGTTTATGGATGTGATGTTGTGCCGGAGAAGATGAAGGAACTTCAGGAGGCTGGCGGAATTCCGGAGGATGATCCGGATGAAATTTATAAGAACTGCGATGTGATTATGCAGATGCTGCCGACGCATGAGACGATTGCGAATTCTGTCCGCAGGGCGATCAGCCTTGGTAAGCCGGGTACGATCATCATCGACTGTTCATCCGCAGCACCGAACATCATCAGAAAGCTCTACGATGAGGCTGAGGCCGGCGGAAAGCATCTTCTGGACTCACCGGTCAGCGGAGGAAATCCGATGGCTGAGGCAGGAACTCTGGCAATCATGACCGGAGGGGACAAAGAGATATTTGACAAGGTAAAATTCATACTGGACTGCATGGGCACTCCGGTATATACAGGCGGACCGGGGTCCGGTGACACGACCAAGCTCGTGAATAACACGATTGCCGGTGCCTATCTGGCCGCGATTGCAGAAGGTTATGCCTTTGCTGCAAAGGCCGGAATTGATCTTCAGACCACCTTTGAAGCGACCAGAGGCGGCTTTGCCGGAGGACCGCTTTATGATAACAAGGTGCCGAAGATCATAAATAAAGATTATGAACCGGGTGCAAGAATCGCGGTTCACCGCAAGGATATCCTGAATGCGAAGATGTATGCACATTCTCTTGGAATTGATCTTCCTGTTACGGATGTTACGCTTCGGATCATGGACTGGATGAAGGATAATGGTCATATCGATGATGATCAGGCAGCCATGGTGAAATTCTTTGAGGATAAGATGAACGTTGACGTAGGAAAAGAGCAGGAATAAGCAGGCCTTGGCTTTGTGCTGGAGCACAGTGCATTCTGTGCCGGAGGACCGGATAATCGCCCTCTTCTGGCGAAACTGAAAATGTTTTTTCGGAAACATTGTCTGAAACACCAAATTATTGTATGGGACAATGAATGAATCCACAAGAATTGTATAATGGATACAGATAATGTTCCCTTATCCTTGAATAAAAATCCAATATTTGAATTAAACATATATCGCTGATAGAATCAAAATTGGAAAAAGGATAGATAAACGGTACATGAAGAAGTACATATCATACATGTAAGTGCGTATGATATGCAAAACATAAAAGAAGTGTTTAAATTGACGCAACATTAACGAATGTGTGAATGATAAGTTAACAAAGTGATTAGTTGGATAATGTATACACGAATGAGCGCGGGTGTGAGCGCGCCTGGACGTGCAGCACATTGATAAAATCCTTATCATCAAAGCATTGTAATAGTGATTTAAGAAGATTCGGAAAGGATAATGAGTAAGCTTAAGACAACATTGATTTCCAACGCGGGAATCCTCCTCCAGTACAAAGATATCAATATTCTCGTTGATGCGATCTATGAGGATGAAGGACATCCCTTCAGTAAGATTCCTCAGGATACCTGGAAGAAGATGTTGGCTGGAAATGAACCATTCCAAAAAATTGACTATCTTCTCTTCACACATAATCATCCGGACCACTTCTCAGAGAGCCGGCTGATTGAGTTCCTGAAGGCAAGAAAAGTCAAAGGCTTGTTTCTTCCTAAGGATGCGGCCAGAGGGCATGAACTGACCGCATTCCTGAAGGAGCATCGCATTCCTGCAGTCATCCTGACCAAGAAAACAGACCGGACAATCTTCCGGCTGGAAGATCATCTGGTTTTGAGAGCCAGGAAGATGAGACATCTGGACAAGGAATACAGGAATGTGCCGAACTTCTGTTATCTCCTGCAGTTTGATCAGTTAAAGGTTCTGATCACCGCGGATGTTGATTATACCTATCACCAGTTCCGCGAGCTGGCACGGGGAGTTGATGTAACATTTGTAAATCCGCTGTTTTTCGGAGAATTAGGTTATCGCCGCTTTTACCATGGCGAGCTTCACTCGAGGGCATTCGGTGTTTACCACGTTCCGTTTGAGAAAGACGACAGCATGAAAATGCGGCGTCTGCTCAAACGGCGGATGGAACGCTGGGATCCGGAAAATGGTGATGTAAAAGCATTTAGTGAGCCTATGCAGGCAGAAGAGTTTGAATAGGCTTTCAGCGGCCGGCAGGCTGCAGAAATTCTTTATCTGAAAAGGGAGGAAAAAATGGCTAAGGACGCAGAGAAGCTGGAGATGGCTGAAGGCCGTCTAGGCAAGGTTGTTGCAATCAGACTGAAGCCGGGTACGGATGTCCTCAAGGGACTGGAACAGGCGGCAGCGAACGCGGGAATCAAGAACGGTGTAATCATCACCGGCATGGGAAGCCTGGATGGTGCAAGATACTGCAATCCGGTGGAACTTGAGGATTCTCCTTCGGGATACGGATATGACACACCGCTGGAACTGAAGGGACCGATCGAGCTGACAGCAATGAGCGGAATCATCTGCCACGATGACGAAGGCGTTACCAACTTGCACGTTCATATTTGTCTGACAGACAGATACGGAACCGGACACGGCGGACATCTGGTCGAGGGAACCAAAGTCCTGCTGACCACGGATGTCGTTATGGCGGAGATTACCGGCGGCGTAATTATGGGAAGAAAGTATGACCCGGATCTGGGAGTTCCGATCTTCAATCCGGTTCAGGCCGATGAGTAAGATAATTATTCAGCAATTATAAATAAATTCTTTTAGAAAGGTGTGAAAGAATTGGCTACTAAGAAAGGTAAGTACACAAAGGAACAGATCATCGGATTCTACACCACAATGGTAAGAATCAGATCATTCGAAAATCACGCAGCTGACTGCTTTACAAAGGGCATGCTTGCAGGAAACATTCATCTGAGCATCGGCCAGGAAGCAGCTGAGGCAGGAGCATTTGCAGCTCTGGAAAAGAGAGATTACTTCTGCACAACACACAGAGGACATGGTCACGCAATCGCAAGAGGCGCTGATCCGAAGAAGGCCATGGCTGAGCTGTTTGGAAAAGCAACCGGTTACTGTAAAGGTAAGGGCGGCTCCATGCACATTACAGACATCGAAGGACTGGGAGCCCTCGGTGCTAACGGAATCGTTGGTGCCGGCCAGGGAATTTCCGCAGGATCTGCCCTGGCATCCAAGCTGATGGGCGATGATTCCGTCACCATGGGATGCTTCGGAGATTCCTCCACCAACCAGGGTATTTTCCACGAGTGCCTGAACATGGCAGCTACATGGAAGCTCCCGCTGGTATGGTTCATTGAGAACAATGGCTACGGCGTTTCCACAGCAATTGAGCGTGTAACCAATACACCAAACCTGTCCTGCCGTGCAGCAGCATACGACGCACAGGGCGTTACCGTTGACGGAACAGACGTCATCGAGGTTTATGAAGCAGTAAAGAAAGCCATCGACTGGGCGAGAAGCGGCAAGGGACCGTACGTCGTCGAGGCGAAGGTTTACAGATATCAGGGACACTACTGCGGCGATCCTGCCAACTATCGTCCTAAGGAGTACATGGAAGAGGCTCTGAAGAAGGACCCGATCGATAAGGTTTCCAAGCTTGCGATCGAACTCGGCGCTACACAGGAAGAGCTTGACGCGATTCAGGCAGCGGCGGACAAGGAAATGGACGAAGCAGTAGAGTACGCTGACAAGTCACCGTACCCTTCAACGGACACTTTGTTAACAGATGTATATGCAAGTGATAATGAAAGGTGTGTGGCAAGATAATGAAAAGAATGACATATAGTAAGGCCATCGGTGCCGGCGTACATGAAGAGATGGTACGTAATGACAAGGTATTTCTGATCGGCGAGGATGTCGGCGTTATGGGTAACGTATTCGGATGCTTCATCGGCTTCCGTGATGAGTTCGGACCACAGCGTGTCATCGATTCGCCTATTTCCGAAGAGGGATTCACAAGCATGTGCGTAGCTGCTGCAATGAGAGGCATGCGTCCGGTTGCAGAGCTGATGTACAACGACTTTATCACCGTCTGCGGCGACCCTATTTTCAACCAGGCTGCCAAGACCAGATACATGACCGGCGGGCAGGTTAAAGTTCCAATGGTTCTGCGTCTGCCGATGGGATCCGGAAGAAGAAACGCCGGACATCATTCCCAGTCTCTGGAAGCGCTGTTCTGCCACTTCCCAGGACTGAAAGTCGTAGCACCTGGCACACCTGCTGATGCGAAGGGCCTGATCAAGGCAGCAATCGAAGATGACGATCCGGTAATGGTCATGGAGCACAAGCTTCTGTACGCGAAGAAGGGCGATGTTCCTGAAGATGAAGATTTCATCGTTCCTCTGGGCAAAGCAAACGTCACAAGAGAAGGAACGGATATTTCCATCATCACCTGGTCTCGTGAAGCAAGATTCGCTGAGGAAGCAGCAGATAAACTGAAGGCAGAGGGAATCAGCGTTGAGGTAGTAGATCTTCGTTCCCTGGTTCCGCTTGACTGGGACGCAATCGTAAAGAGCGTTTCCAAGACACACAATGTCCTGATCGTATCCGAGGAGACCAAGAGGGGCAGCTATGCCGGCGAGATTTCCGCACAGATCAATGAGGACCTGTATGATGAGCTGGATTCACCTGTCCTGCGTCTGACCGGACCGAATATTATTTCCCCATTCAGCCCTGTTCTGGAAGACCTGAACTTCCCACATCCGGATGACATTGCAAAGGCAGTCAAACAGATTCTGAACAAGTAGTAGGAGGGATAATAGAAAATGGCAAGTGCAATTTTAATGCCACAGCTTGGACTGACTATGGAAGAAGGAACTGTAGAAGAATGGGTCAAGCATGAAGGCGATGAAGTAAAGAAGGGCGATGTCCTTTTAAATATCACAACCGATAAACTTTCCAATGAGATTGAAGCTGAGGAAGACGGAGTTCTTCTGAAGATCGTCGCTCAGGAAGGGGAAGACATTCCGGTAAAGGGTGTCCTCGGATATATCGGACAGCCGGGTGAAAAGGTTCCTGAAGGGGACGCAGCGGCAGCAGCTCCGGCAGAGGAAGCCGCTCCAGCACCGGCAGCGGCAGCAGCACCTGCTGCACCTGCAGCGGCTCTGGCAGGCGGAAGAGTAAAGATCTCCCACCTGGCAAAGAAGATCGCAGAGAAGAACGGAATTGATTATTCCGGTCTGGCAGGAAGCGGCACCAACGGAAGAATTATTAAGAAAGATATCGAGGCAGCCATTGAGGCAGCCAAGGCAGCTCCGGCACCGGCACCAGCAGCTGCAGCACCGGCTCCGGAAGCACCGAAGACCGTCGGCGGCGTAGAACTGATGGAAGGCGACGAAGTCAAGAAGATGTCCGGCATGATGCGCACAATCGCAAAGCGCATGACCCAGTCCAGACAGGAAGTTCCTACCGTTACTCACGTCATGAAGGTCGATGTCACCAAGATGCTCGCGCTGAGAAAGAAGATCAACTCCGAGTACGGCGCAGACAAGGGCATCAAGTACTCCGTAAACGACTTTGTCACCAAGGCCGTTGCGAAGGCACTGAGAGAGCATCCTGAAGCACGTGTAAGCTACGCGGGCAAGGAATATATCCAGAGAGCTCATGTAAATATCGGAATGGCAGTTTCTACCGATAATGGCGGACTGATCACACCGGTTATCCGCGACGCGGATAAGATGAGCCTCACCGAGATCTCCAGAACAGCAAAGGATCTGGCATCCAGAGCCAGAGACGGAAAGCTGACAGAGGATGAATATCACGGTTCCACATTCAACATCTCCAACCTGGGAATGTTCGGCGTTGAAAGTTTCAACCCGATCATCAACCAGCCGGATTCCGGAATCCTCGGCGTCTGCACGACAGAGACAGAACTGCAGCTGGCAGAGGACGGAACGATTGAAAAGCACCAGGTTATGAGAATCTGCTACACCCACGACCACAGAGTTATCAATGGCGCAGAAGCAGTTAAGTTTGAAAAGGCAATTAAGGATATTCTGGAAGATCCAATGTCCATTCTGCTGTAAGGGAAAGAGGAGATCGTAAACATGGCAACAGAAGTTAAGATGCCTCAGCTTGGTCTTACGATGGAGGAAGGAACCGTCGATGAATGGGTCAAGCATGAGGGAGATGAAGTAAAGAAAGGCGACGTTCTTTGTGTCATCGCCACCGATAAGCTGACCAATGAATTGGAAGCTGAGGAAGATGGAACACTGATTAAGATCGTTGCCCAGGAAGGGGAAGATATTCCTGTTCAGGGAACACTCGCCTATATCGGACAGCCGGGAGAGGCTGTTCCGGACGCAGCAGCGCCAGCAGCTGAAACTCCTGCAGCAGCACCGGCACCGGCAGCAGCTGCACCTGCACCGGCATCTGCTCCGGCAGAGCTGGATATGAAAGGCAAGACCGTCGGAATCATCGGCGGCGGCCCTGGCGGCTACATCTGCGCGATCCGCTGCGCACAGCTGGGCGGAAAAGTTACCGTCATCGAGCGTGCCAACATGGGCGGTACCTGCGTAAACATCGGCTGCATCCCGACCAAGGTTCTGGTTCACAGTGGAGATGTCGCAGCATCCTTCAAGGATATGGATGACATCGGCGTTGTCGGAGAATTCAAGGGTGTCAACTGGGATAAGGTTCAGGCGAAGAGAGAGTACATCGTAAAGCGTATGAGAAGCGGTGTAACCGGCCTGATGAAAGCCAATAAGATCAAGGTTGTAAAGGGCGAGGCTTCCTTCGTGGACAGCAAGACCCTGAAAGTGACAAAGGCTGACGGAACAAGCGAGAACATGAGCTTCGATGCCACAGTCGTCGCAACCGGTTCCAAGAACTTCGCACCGAAGATTCCTGGACTGGACAGCCCGGAAGTCATCGACTCCACAGGAGCACTTTCACTTAAAGAGCAGCCGAAGAGCATGATCATCGTCGGAGGCGGCGTTATCGGAATCGAGTTCGCAACCGCTTACCAGGAGATGGGAACACAGATCACCATTCTCGAGGCACTGCCGAGACTCCTTCCGCCTATGGACGGAGAGCTCACAAAAGAGCTGCAGGGCATCCTGACCGAACAGGGAATGGATATTCACCTGGAGTGCAAGGTTGTGAAGATCGAGTCCTCCGCAAATGGAGCTAAGGTAACGGTTGATCATAACGGTACAGAAGAAACCTATGAAGCAGAAAAGGTTCTGGTTGCCATCGGAAGAAGATCCAACCTGGACGGCCTGAATCCTGAGGCAGCAGGCCTGGAGCTTGAAAAGGGCCATATCGTTGCCAACGACAAGCAGGAGACAAACGTACCGGGCATCTATGCGATCGGTGACTGTGTCGGAAAGACCATGCTTGCTCATACCGCAATGTCCATGGGCGAGGTTGCCGCAGAGAATATCGCCGGAGGCGATTCCCACTACGGCGGAGTAGAGCCTTCTGCAGTATATGCAAATCCTGAGTTTGCCTGCGTCGGCATGACCGAAGAGGCTGTCAAGGAAGCTGGAATCCCTTACCATGTCGGTAAATTCCCGCTCACAGCGAACGCCAAGGCATTGATCGAGAACGGCGGAAAGGGAACCATCAAGTTCATCGTTGATGATGAGTATGGAGAAATCCTCGGATGCCATATCCTCGGAGCCAGAGCTTCTGACCTGATTTCTGAGCCGGCCATCACAATGGATCTGGAAGGAACAATCGATGACATCATTGCCACGATCCACTCCCATCCGACCATCTATGAGGCAGTCAGAGACGCAGCATGCATGGCAGAAGACCGTCCGATGAACTTCCCGCCTGCAAAGAAGAGAAAGAAATAAGAACAGAAAATAATCGGATAAATATGAGCCTGATAACACCGAAGCGGGGCGTCCCCATATGCGACGGGATGTCTCGCGGAGGTGGATTAATCGGATAAATATTGTAAGCCGTCAGAGGTAAAAACGCTGCAGGAGGCCTTGGAGAGGCAGCTGGCAGCGGTCCCGCAGGAGTTCCATGTGTTCATCCTGCGAAGAAACGGTAATCAAGCCGTCATCAGGAGATGAAGAAAAAAGGAGGACGTGTAAAGATCCTGATGAGAATAGGATGCAGATGAAGTATACATGATAAAAGTGGGGGTTATCACTTTACAGCGATAAAGCCATCGTGTATAATATTATTCGAAAGATTCGAAAAAGACTTAAAAGTATGTTAGAGTGTTGTCAATTTAGATGAAGGGAGGTTCAGCAATAAATGTATAAGGCGTATAAAGCGTTCATGAGAGGATGGCTGATGTTAGAGAAGATCATCACCGTCATCATGCTGGCAACGGTTACGATACTGACGTTCGGTAACGTACTTTCCAGATATGTCCTTCCAGTATCCTGGTCATTTACTGAGGAACTCGTAGTAAACCTTTTTGTAGCGCTTTCTCTGATCGGAGCAGGAATGCTCGCGAGCAAAGAAAACGGCCTTGTCAGCATGGCGCTCCTGAACGGAGCTCTTCCTGATAAAGGCAAGCGCATCCTGAATATTATCGATGCGATTCTGGGAGTTATTTTCTTTATCATTGTATTCAAGACAGGCTTGGATCGTACACAGAATCTAATGATGACGCATCAGGTAACTGATGTACTGAGAATCCCGATGTGGTACTTCACAGCAATGATTCCGTTCAGTTCCATCTGCTTTTTCCTGCATTATCTGGAGTTCATCTTCGATAACATCCATGATCTGATTCACGGTAAGGAGGTGAACGCATAAATGGTTAACGTAATATTGTTTGGAAGCTTTATCCTGCTTCTGGTTCTGAATGTGCCTATCGCGGCATGTCTGGGACTGTCAGCAGTCATTACGCTGCTGTATGCGGGCGTCAACCCGGTTATCACAGCGATTGACCTTTATGCAGGAATCGGAAAGTTCCTGCTCCTGGCCATTCCGTTCTTCGTACTGGCCGGAAACATCATGGCCAAGGCCGGCATCTCCGATCGACTGATCGAGTTCGCCGACACCTGCGTAGGCCATAAAGACGGCGGCATTGCCATCGTATCCGTTATTGTAGCATGCTTCTTCGGAGCACTGTCCGGATCCGGTCCGGCTACTGTAGCCGCTCTGGGAGCGATCCTGGTTCCTGCTATGATCAGCAAGGACGGATTCCCGGAGAACTTCTCCGCGACACTGCTTGCCGCAGCATCATCCATCGCCATCGTCATTCCGCCGTCCATTTCATTCATTGTGTACGGCTCCATCACAGGCGCTCCGGTAGGAGAGCTGTTCATGGCAGGAATCATTCCTGGAATCCTGATGGGCGTTGCCCTGGTTGTCCTGATCAAGATTACCTGCAAGAAGGAAGGCATCCATTCCACCAGACAAAAAGCAACGGGCAAGGAAAGATGGACATCATTCTGCCATGCATTCTGGGCATTCCTGATGCCGGTTATCATCCTCGGTGGTATTTACGGAGGAATCTTTACACCGACTGAGGCAGCCGCAGTATCCGCAGTATACGGACTGATCGTAGGTCTCTTCATCTACAGAGAGATTCATCTGAAGGATCTGTTCAACATTTTCGTTGACAGTGTAACAACATCCGGATCTGTCATGCTGATCATCGGATGTGCAGGACTTTTCTCTTACGTCTGCACGACAGAGGGAATTTCCGCAGCTGCTCAGGGAGTCCTGGGAGCTACAGGAAACAAGATCGTATTCCTGCTCATCGTCAACATCATCTTCCTGATCGCTGGATGCTTCATCGACGCCAACTCCGCGATGTACATCTTCATCCCGATCATGTTCCCTGTTGCACAGGCACTGGGCGTTGACCTGGTTCAGTTCGGAATCATCGCCACCGTCAACCTGGCTATCGGACAGTTCACCCCGCCGGTCGGCGTCAACCTCTTCGTTGCATCCGGTCTGCGTCTCCCGGGAGGCGGCAATGTATCCGTTACCGACATGGTAAAGCCGGCACTGAAGTGCGTAGGCGTCTGCCTCATCGTACTGCTGCTGATCACTTACATCCCGGCACTGTCCATCGGAATCCTGGGAAGATTCTAAAACAGAAAACGTATATCCGGGCCGGCTCATCCGGTCCGGGTAAATTCAATCAGCTGAATTTCAGAATATTAAATTTGATGATTATATATTGCGTTTCTAAATAATTCTAATCAAATCGTATTAGGAGGAAATCATGAAAAAGACCAAATTAATGAAGGTTCTGGCCGTCACAATGGGTCTGACCGTCGCAATCGCAATGCTCGGCGGATGCGGAAGCAGCAAGTCAAGCTCCTCTTCCAAGAGCTCCGGATCAAGCAAGTACACAAAGGAAACTTTGAAGCTGGCTCTGTCCACTGGTGACAAGTCCAACTGGAACACAGCAGCGAAGTACTTCGGAAAACTGATCAATAAGGATACAAACGGCGCGGTAACCGTTAAGACTTATCCGAGTGACCAGCTGTCCAACGGCGACCAGGCCGGCGGTGTTCAGAACCTGATGGATGGAACAACAGACCTGTCCATTCATTCCAACATCATTTACGGCGGACTGGATGACATGTTCTCTGTAGTATCTCTTCCGTTCCTGTACAGTAATACAGCAGATGTAGATAAGATTCTGCAGGGTGATGGTTTCCAGGCACTGTCCAAGGAAGCAGACAAGAAGGGCGTCAAGCTCCTGGCTATCGGCGAGAACGGCTTCCGTGATGTAACCAACAGCAAGCGCGAGATCAAGACACCTTCCGACATGAAGGGCCTGAAGATTCGTGTTGCAGGATCCACTGTAGTACTGAACGCATTTAAGGACTGGGGTGCAGACTATACAAAGGCTAACTGGTCTGAGGTTTACACAGGACTGCAGACAGGTACTTATGACGGACAGGAAAACCCTATCCCGACAGCAGACTCCTCCTCCATTCAGGAAGTACAGAAGTACGTTACCGACTGGACAGGTTCCTATGACTGCCTGCTCTTCGGTATGAACAAGGATAAGTTCAATGCTATGCCGAAGGCTGAGCAGCAGCTCTTCATCAAGGACGCGAAGAAGGCTATGAAGTATCAGAGAGAGCTGAACAGAAAGCAGACCAAGCAGATGCTCACAAAGTGGGAGAAGAAGGATGGCATCAAGGTTCATAAGACCACATCCGCAGAAGCTGCTCAGTTCAAGAAACTCTCCGACAAGGGTTACACTTCCTATGCTAAGCTCCTCGTTAAAGACGGACACAGCAAGTCAGAGGTTAAGGAATATCTGGCTAAGTTCGGAGTTAAGAATTTAAGCTTCTAACAGATAGCAAATTATCTTCATACCAGGAGACGCAATATTTATCTGGATCAGCAGTTTTACCAGAAGTAAAACTGCCAGAAGAGAAAGGGCTCGGAGATTCGTCTCCGGGCCCTTTTCCGCTCTAAGAATCAGAAAGAAGGTGAACAACTGAATGCGGGCTTTATGTAAAATCAAAGCAGAACCGGGCGCGGAGCTGATGGACATGCCGCTTCCTGAAATCCGTCCGGATGAAGTGCTGCTGAAAATTCACTCCACAGCAGTCTGCGGCACAGATATACACATTTATCACTGGGCGGAATACGCCAGAAACAGGATCCATAAATTCCCGTTTATATTTGGCCATGAAACAGCAGGAGAAATTATCGAGGTCGGAAAAGACGTCGTGGGATACAGCAAGGGTGACCGGGTGTCCCTGGAAACCCACATCGCCTGTGGAAAATGCTACTCCTGCACGCACGGACAGCCTCATATCTGTGAAAATATGGGAGTCTTCGGCGTAACCTATCCGGGCGCATTTGCGGAATATGCCAGGGTGCCTGCGCAGGTTCTTTTCTCTCTCCCGGAGGATATCAGCTATGATGAAGGTGCGATGCTGGAACCGATGGGCGTCGCCGTTCATGGAATCGAGCGGGCTGAAGTAACCGGAAAAACCGTATTAATCAACGGATGCGGTCCGATCGGCCTGATGGCCGTCGGCGCGGCCAAGGCCCACGGAGCAGCGAAGGTTATCGCATCCGATTTATTTGATCACAAGCTGAAGCTCGCGGAAGAAATGGGAGCAGATGCCGTCGTCAACAGCTGGAATGCAGATGTACCTGCACTTTGCCGGGATCTGACACACGGGGTTGGTGTAGATGTCGTTATCGATATCGCCGGTGTAAAGGCCTCCATCGTCAGCGGACTGCGCTCCCTGCATAAGGGAGGAATGATGGTTTCCGTCGGCCTTCCGGACGGGGAAATTCCGGTCGACCTGACCGAGGACATTATTTACCGGGAGATCACCTACACCGGAGTAAGCGGCCGTCTGATTTTTGACACCTGGGAAGACTGCATGAATATTCTTCATACCCCGGGATTCTCACTGAAACCGGCCATGGGCGATCTCTTCGATCTGGCAGACTGGGAAGAAGCATTCCAGGCCATCCGCGACGGAAAACCGGGAAAAATGATTCTGCACCCATAAGGAGGATGAACAATGAAAATTGGATTTATCGGCCTAGGAATTATGGGCAGACCAATGGCGCTCAAGCTGGTTCAGCACGGATACGATGTCATGGTCTCTGATCTTAAAGATGACGCGGCAGCAGAGTTTGCCGCAGAAGGTGCAGAGTTTGCAGACAAAAAGAAAATCGCGCAAGAGTGCAGCCTGGTCGGCATGATTCTCCCGAACGCGGCGGTTGTCCGTGCCGTGATTTTCGGAGAAGGCGGACTCGCGGAAGCCATGAAGCCGGGCAACATCATCATCGATCACAGCTCGGTAAGCGCGGCCGATTCTCGCGAATGTGAAGCACGATTGAAGGAAAAAGGAATCTGTTTCCTGGACGCCCCTGTCTCTGGCGGTGAAACCGGCGCGCAGGCGGGTGAACTGGCCGTCATGGCCGGCGGAGATGAAGAGGCTTTCAAGAAAGCCGAGCCAGTCATGACCTCCTATGCATCGACGGTAACCTATATGGGCTCCTGCGGCGCAGGCAGCGTCACCAAGCTCGCCAACCAGATTATCGTAAATAACAACATCGCCGTCGTTGCCGAGGCACTGACCTTTGCAAAAAATTGCGGCGTTGACCCGGAGAAAGTCTTCCACGCGATCCGAAGCGGAGCGGCGGGAAGCGCCGTTCTGGACACGAAGGCGCCGATGATGATCGAACATGATTTTCAGCCAGGCGGTACCATCCGCGTCGTTTATAAAGATATAAAGAATGTCCTGGAAACCGCGCGGGCAGATGACATTCCGGTTCCTTATTCTGCCCAGCTGTTTGAAATCATGAAGGTGCTGAAAATTCACGGGCACTTCGAAGAAGACCACAGCAGTCTGGTCAGATACTGGGAAATGCTGTCCGGAGTCGAACTCGACAAATAATTTCCTTGCAAGGAAGTATTTTGTCCGTCTATCAGCCGGCATTACCGATGCATAAGAAAATACGAAGGCTGACTGCTGCTGCGAACGGGTAAAAACTTAAGAAACAGACAGCTAGAAACAAGCTGCCGGATACGGCGGCAGGAGGATACGATGAGACAGCAGGAAATCAGTCAGACTGACTTTACACCATTTACATTTTTCAACGATGTAGCCGCATTCACCCCGAAGCAGTTTGGGGAATGTTTTGAAATGCAGGTCTATCAGATGGAGGAGGGGGAGGAGCTTCCGATTGGAGAGGACCGCCTCGCCGTCATCTCGCAGGGAGAAGAACTTTTCAGCATCATCGATGCGGATTCTTACCGTGCGGAAAGGCCCTGCACTGCGCTGATCTTCAATCGGGAGATTATCGATAATATCCCTTGCTACGGCATGGGATGCGCCATGCTGCATCTGAATGCGGCCAACTGGATTAAGGGAATGAAACGCGGATAATAAGCGATTTGAAAAGGAGAGGAGCGGATAAGCAATGAAGGTAACTTTCCAGTCCCTTCTGGATGAGAAAAAGCCGTTTTTGGGCATGTTTATCCAGACTGCGGCACCGGAAATGGTGGAGACATCCGGCTATGCCGGCTTCCGCTACGCGGTGCTGGACATGGAACATACATATTACGGCATGGAACACGCCGCAGAGATGATCCGGGCCGGGGAAGCGGCGGATATGTGCATGCTGGTGCGGGTACCGGCCCTGGATTCCATCTGGATTAAGAAGGCGCTGGACTTTGGCGCATCAGGCATTATTGCGCCGAATATCGACACGCCGGAGCAGGCGGCTGACCTGGTTCAGCGCTGCATGTACACGCCGGACGGATACCGGGGAGCCTGCCCGGGCGTCCGCGCGAACTGCTACAGCAGAGACGCCGACAGCGGTTATTATGCGCGGGCCAACCGTGATGTTGCCGTGATTCCGCTGGTCGAGACAGAAAAAGGAGTCTCCAATTTCAAAGAAATTGCGGAGACTCCTGGAATTACAGCGGTTTATCTGGGACCGGCGGACCTTTCCGTGGACATGGGCTTAAAAGGTGATGTCAATCACCCGAAGGTCCTTCAGGCGCTGGAATACATGGTTCACACGGCGAATGAAGTCCATGTGCCGGTTGGTTCCCTGACCCTGGATCCGGATGTGACAAAGCATCTGTTTGAAGAGGGCATGGACTTCGCCGGCTACGGCATCGACACGATTCTGCTCTACCGGATGTGCAAGGGCATTTATGACGAAGTGCTCGGCTGATGATCTTCCTGCATGGGATAGGCAAAGTCAGGAGATATCCTGTTCAGCGGAGAATGATCCGGCAGGCTGGTGATTTACTCGGGAGAGCCGTGAAGGCCAGAAGACGGGTGCTCTCTTGCCCGTCTTTATTTTGTCGAAAAAGAAGTTAGTTGACCCCGCGATGCAGCCAGTATTTCGCTGTATTGCGGGTGTATTCGATCAGCTCCTGGCCGATCTTGGGAAGCGGTGTGTCCTTGCGCATGATGAAGCCGACATCAAAGGTAATCGGCCTGGACAGCGGGCGTGCCTCCAGGCCCGGATCGCTTTCGCAGAGGGGCAGGTAGGCGCCTTCGTTTACAAAGCAGATGTAATTTCCGTACTTGACCATATCGAACATGCAGATGATCTGATCGTGGTAGGAAATCTGGCGCGGCACGACGCCGTGCTTCTGGAACTCATCCATCATCAGAGGATAGATTTTTGAATTCTTGTCCGGAAGGGAAATGGACTCGCCGTTCAGCATGTTCAGATCGATCTTCGGGTAGGCGGCAAGCTTGTGGTTGTGCGGAAGAATCGCGTATACCTGGGCGGAAGTGACCTTCTGCGTGGCGATGTTTTCAATCGGAGCCTCTGGCAGGGCATTATAGGTCAGGTCCAGGTTTCCCTCCTGAATCATGGAGATGTGGTTGGTCATCGTGCCCTCAAAAATCTGCAGCTGGGCGTTCTTCCGGGTGGAAAAGAAGGTCTCATACAGGTATGGAAGCAGATGGTGCGAAAGTGACGGGGAAAATCCCATGCGCAGGGTCTGGTCGTAAGTCTTGGACATGTATTTCATGTCCTGCTCGGCTTTATCGCATTCCTGCAGGATGTGCTGGGTGTAGATCATGAAGCGCTCGCCCGCAGGAGTGAAGGTCACCGACTTGGAGTTGCGGATCAGAAGGTCCACACCGAGCTGCTTCTCAAGGCTTGTGATCGCGGCAGAAATCGCCGGCTGGGAGACATACAGTTCCTTGCTTGCCTGTGTGAAACTGCCGTACTTATAGATCGCGGCCAGATATCTCAGTTTTTTTAGGTCTAGCATAAATGACTCCTTTCGCATTGCATTTATTTCGGCCTCCAGAAAGACGCAATATAGTATTGGAAGCGAAACAATCGGACTGCGGTCGGCTGAACGCCTGCAAATTGTGCAAAATCAGATCGACGCAGATATTAACGTTATTGGTAAGGCCTCCTGTCGGTTAGAAATCTTCAGAGAGAAGCGGCAGTAAAAACCTTCTGCATCATACACAATACCTGAATTCAGGATTGTATGAAAATTCTATACATAAATATAAATTAGGGTTATCCATCAATATTCAGTATACCACAATATATATCAATTATACACGGATTGCTCTTTGTATGCAATTGGGTTAGAGATGACATTTTCAAAAAGGCCGCTTGTTTATTTATACAAACCGTGAATATTGAATCTAAAGTAAAATAGATAAAGCTTATCTGACTGCGCTGCTGATGGAAAGCCGATCTGCGCCTGCTCCTCACATTAAAAATCCGGAGCATGGGATTTCCATGCTCCGGTAAGGTCTAAAAGAATAATCTCTTGAATATTTCAGTATGAACCTTTTACCGTTTTCAGCCGCATTTTCTTCTTGTGGTTCTTATTTTGCCTTCGGGCCTGCCTCAGCGATTTCCTTCGGCATGTTCGGATACTTTTCAGCGAAGTTCTTTACGAACATTTCAGCCAGGCGGTCTGCCTGCTTGTCGTAAGCGTCCTTGTCAGACCAGGTGTCTCTAGGGTTCAGAACCTCGGAAGGAACGTTCGGGCAGGACTGCGGAACGTCAACGTTGAAGCGGTCGTCGTGGACGAACTCGGCGTCGTTCAGTGTTCCGTTCAGAGCTGCCGTTACCATGGCTCTGGTGTACTTCAGCTTCATGCGGCTGCCTGTTCCGTAAGGGCCGCCGGACCATCCGGTGTTGACCAGGTAAACCTGTGTGCCGTACTTATCCAGGCGCTCGCCCAGCATCTGCGCGTATTTCTCAGCACCCAGAGGCATGAACGGCTGACCGAACAGGGTGGAGAAGGTCGGAACCGGCTCTGTGATGCCGCGCTCTGTGCCGGCAACCTTTGCTGTAAATCCGGTAACGAACTGGTACATAGCCGCATTTCTGTCCAGCTTGGAGATCGGCGGAAGAACGCCGAAGGAATCCGCTGTCAGGAAGATGACTACCTTTGGAATTCCACCGTATCCCGGAATCTGGGAGTTGGAGATGAACTCAACCGGATATCCTACACGGGTGTTCTCTGTCAGGCTGCGGTCAGCATAATCCGGCTTTCTGGTGTCCGGATCCAGAATAACATTCTCTGTAACTGCGCCGAACTTGATGGCGTGGAAAATTTCCGGCTCGTTCTCTTCCTTCAGGTCGATGCACTTTGCGTAGCAGCCGCCCTCAAAGTTGAAGATGCCGTTGTCGGACCAGCCGTGCTCGTCGTCTCCGATAAGCTTTCTGGCAGGGTCAGCAGACAGGGTTGTTTTTCCTGTTCCGGACAGGCCGAAGAATACGGCGGTGTCGCCGGTCTCAGGATCCATGTTGGCGGAGCAGTGCATCGGCAGGACATTATCCTCAACCGGCAGAACGAAGTTCATCGTGCTGAATACGGACTTCTTGATTTCTCCGGAATATGCGGAGCCTGCGATAATAATGAAGTGCGCCTCATAGTCGATCATGATCGCTGCCTCGGAATGGATGCCGAATTTCTCCGGATCACACTTATATCCCGGCGCAACCAGCATGGTGAAATCTGCGTCGCCGAAGTTCTTCAGCTCTTCCTCCGTCGGACGGATCAGCAGATTGTGGATAAACAGATTCTGAGAGGCCAGCTCATTCACAATGCGGAACTTGCGTGTGTACTTTGGATCTGCTCCCGCAAAACCATCGAAAATGAAGACTTCATCCTGTGCGGACAGGTATTTAATCAGTTCTTCCTTGATGGCGTTGAAGGTCTCGCGAGTCGTAGGAACGTTGACCTTTCCCCAGTCGATGAGGTCGTGGACACCCTCTGTATCAACGATGAACTTGTCGTGCGGGGAACGTCCGGTGTACTTTCCGGTGTTAACCGCCAGCGCGCCAGTGTCCGTCAGCACGCCTTCTTTTCTTTCCAGTGCCTTTTCTACGAGAACAGCCGGGCTCAGGTTTCTGTAAACATTAGGGGTTGTGATTCCCAGCTTTTCTAATCCGTAGCTTTCCATTTATTATCCTCCTTGAATAATCGATTCAGACGAACGGGGCTGTCCGCCTGAATTTATAAATTCTGAAAAATCTCTACCTTATATTTTAACGCACTTTTCTAATAACCGCAATTCAGATATACATTTCCTTGAGGGTTCTTTCATATTTTCTTGATATAGCTGGATTTTTACAGGACAAAATACAAACTTTCAAGGGAAAACGCTGTGGTATACATAAAACCCCGCAGGCACAGCTGTGAGAAATATTACTGGAAGGACAGATGGAGATAAAATAACTGTGATTGAATATTAAATGATACAGTAAAACATTGACGTATAGAAAATTGTATAGTAATCTGAACATACGGAATTCCTCGATTGTGGTTCATTGTATTTTAATCATGAAGGAGGTTGTAGTTATGAATGTATCTCGGCACAGATGGCAATGGGTATGTATTCCGCTAGTAACCCTTTTTGTATGTATGATAGTAACTGCTCCTGTATTAGCTTTTACAAAAGAAAACGCAGATGAACAACAGGCCATGGCAGACACTTCAAGTACAATTACTATTAATGAATATGAGGAAATATCAAATTTGGCAAAACAGAGTACATCTGAATTAAAAAATGAAGGATTCTCATCGCAGGAAATTGCATCTATATACAGCTATAGAAAAGAATTCAAAAATCATGTAGAAGAATTGAATAAGATGTCTGATGATGCTCTTGCCGACAGTGGGTATACCTTGAGTCAAATTGAAGATATCCGGAATTTTGATGGCAGTTCTGCAACTCTGGCACGGGTTTCGGCAAAATGTTCTCTGAATGGAAAAGTTGACATGATAAAGTATTATGATAAGCATACACATGCCAGAATTACATATAATTGGAGTTGGTCGGGTATTCCGGTTTATAAAATGACGGATATGGTTGCTGTCGGATGGGGCAGTTGGCATTTGGTTTCTCAAAGTGGTTCTGTTGTTTATTATAATTTAATTTCTGGAAAATTATACAAATCGGCGAATACGACATTGGTAAAATCAGATCAACAATCTGGTAAAGCTCATAAATTCAAGATGTTGATCGATGATCACTATTATGCAAAGAAAGGAGCAGGCTCTTTTTCACTAAGGGGTACTGTACAGGCAAAACAAGATATATATTTTTATATGGAATATGGACATATGGTAATCCGTGTCACTCCATCTGTTTCATTTGGAATTTCAGGTATAGATCCAACGATTCAGTTTGAAAAAGGGGTAAATACTGCGGCAAAGGATAGGGGACATGCAATATGTCCATAAGAAAATGCAAAATAAAGAAAATCGTGAAAATTCTTCTGATTGTTTTCCTTGTGTGGGGAATCTCAGGGAATTTCTGGGGGCCATGCGGGAAATCCGCATACTGGAGATATAATCCGTTTACGCATACGCTTACAGTAACCGGTTCGGGCGAAATGTATAATTACGGTGTGGTTGCAACATCTGTGGTTAGGAAACTGGCTCCTGTTCCGGGCAGATTTGTCTTCAGTCTTTGGAATTCGGAAACCGACCCGAACGGCCCTCCATGGCTGCATTCGGGTAGTGAAATCTATCGGGTGGTCATAAATAAAGAAATTACATCTGTTGGCAGCGGGTGCTTTGACAGTTGTGATCATCTGAAAAAGGTCTATCTGCCCGATTCGCTGAAATCTGTTGGAGCAGCAGCGTTTCAGGGATGCAGAAGATTGAAGACGATTGAAATTCCATCTTCAGTGAAAATAATCGGAGAATTTGCATTTGCAAAGACCGGCCTCCGCCGGCTTGTAGTGCCAAAACATACTTATATAGAATTGGAAGATTCTTATAAGGAGTCCTATATCGGACCTGTGAAAATTATTCGGAAGTAAAAAACGGGACCACAGCCCGGGCTTTTCTGTTCATCCGGGGCGGTGGTCCCTTCTTCTTCAGGTTATTATGACCCGTGTTTCCTTGCGCGTATGCGTTTTGTCCGGAGAGATGCTAAACAACCTCGACCGGCTGATGGCAGCTGCCGTCGAATACGGTTCCGATCAGCTCGGCGTACGGAACGGTGTCTTTCATGCGCCTGAGGAGCTTCTCGCCCTCGTCTTCCGGAACGGCGATGATCAGGCCGCCGGAGGTCTGTGGATCGAACATGGCATCCTGGACGCTGAGCGGAACGCTGTCTGCAAACTGGATGGCTCCGCCGATCCACTTGCGGTTGTTATAGGCGCCGGCCGGGACGACTCCCATTTCCGCCATTTCCAGTGCCTGCGGCAGGAACGGAATTTTCTTGCTGTCCAGACGGATGCGTCTGTGGCAGCCGGCCGCCATCTCGTAAACGTGGCCGAGGATGCCGAATCCGGTGATGTCGGTGCAGGCGTGGACGTGGAAATCGTCGAGCTGCTCTGCGGCGTACTTGTTCAGCATGCCCATGGATTCGGTCAGTTCATGGATGGTGTGGTCGGTCAGGAGATCGGCCTTGATGGCGTTATTCAGGATTCCGGTTCCGATCGGCTTGGTGACGATCAGGACGTCGCCGTCCTGTGCCTCGCTGTTCGGCAGGATGTGGTCAGGGTGTACAAAACCGCTGACGCAGAGTCCGTAAACCGGCTCGGACAGGTGAACGGTGTGTCCGCCGCAGATGATTGCGCCGGCTTCCTTTACCTTCTCGTAGCCGCCCTTCAGAATTTCACCGGTAACGTCAACCGGCATGGATTCTGGAACGCCCAGCACGTTCATGCAGAGCTTCGGCTGTCCGCCCATGGCGTAAACATCGCTCAGAGAGTTGGCCGCGGCGATTTTTCCGTATTCAAACGGATCGTCTACGACCGGCGGGAAGATGTCCACCGTCTCGATCAGTGCCGTGGTATCATTGATTTTATATACAGCTGCGTCATCGGCAGTATCAAAACCGACCAGCAGATCAGGATCATTAAATTTTGGTAATTGCCGCAGAACCTGCGACAGGGCGTCAGGCGCCACTTTAGCCGCTCAGCCGCGGTGGGTGGTAAGTTCGGTTAATTTTGTCTCTGACATGTGTTCCTCCTTATTTCTGCTGCAGTCGGTCTGGCAGTCGTATTTGAACGTATCCTTTTATGGTCTCCGCGCGGTTTCCGGGAGGCTCTTCTGCTTTCTGAAAATAGATACCCGAATCCCCCGCGCGGTAAACGATTTTGCTCAATCCAGTCGTTCAATTGTATTAACAGAGCGCAGTCTTGTCAATCGAAAGCGGGGATTTTCTCCTATTGTTTATTTTCTGCTTATCCCATTATTTGCTATTCTTAAATGTGCCATTTTCCGCCTATAGGACAAAAGGAAAATCCGCAAGAAATCAGCCCATTTGTTAAATTTCAGATTGACAAGCGTGAACGCAGAAAATATAATGAGTGAGTGCGAAAACGAATACATGGGGGTAGATAGGTGCTGGTGTGCCTCTTGGTCTTCAAAACCAATGTGAGGGGTTAGGAGCCTCTCGGGTGGGTTCAATTCCCACATACTCCCGCCACATCTAAAGAAGCCGGTTTCAGGATGTTTTCCTGAGATCTGGCTTCTTTGTTTTTTTGATACGCCCCTGGAATAAATGGCAGGCTGTTTATTCTCCTATGTCCAGCTGATCAGCATTTATGCTAAAATGAGAGCAGCAGAAATTGTGAGAGAATTCCATCAGAAAGGAGCTGAACAGAATGACGATGAACAGCATGGAATTGAAGAAGCTGGAAGAGGTGAATCCAAAGCTTAAGGACATGGAGGCCGCGAAGGATGTGGTCTGGGTCAATCCGCATAAGGAGCCGTTTGCGGAGGCGGTGAAGAAACAGGAACTGACCTCGAATGACATCAGAGATGCAGAAGAGAGGCTGAAGAGGTTTGCGCCGCTGATCATGAAGTGTTTCCCGGAGACGGAGAAGACGAATGGGATTATCGAGTCTCCGCTGACGGCGATTCCGAAGATGCAGCAGCACATGGAAGAAAAGTACCAGGTGCACATTCCGGGAAGGCTTTTTCTGAAGCAGGATAACGCACTGGCCATTGCGGGATCAGTCAAGGCCAGGGGCGGAATTTACGAGGTGCTGAAGCACACGGAAGACCTGGCTCTGGAGCATGGCCTGCTGAAGCCTGGCGATTCTTATGACAAGCTGGCCAGCCCGGAGTGCCGGGAGTTTTTCTCCGGTTACACGGTTCAGGTCGGATCTACAGGAAACCTTGGTATGAGCATCGGTATCATGAGCGCAGCCATCGGATACAAGGCCATTGTGCATATGTCTGCAGATGCGCGCCAGTGGAAGAAAGACCTTCTGAGAAAGCATGGGGTAACGGTAAAGGAATATCAGGCGGACTACGGGGAAGCGGTAAAGGAGGGCCGCGCGCTGTCTGACGCAGATCCGAAGAGCTATTTTGTGGATGATGAGAATTCCCAGAATCTTTTCCTGGGATATGCGGTGGCAGCTTCGAGGCTGGAGAAGCAGTTTGAGAAGCAGGATATCACGGTTGATGAAGAGCATCCGCTGTTCGTTTACATTCCTTGCGGCGTGGGCGGCGCGCCGGGCGGAATTGCCTTCGGTCTGAAGCAGAAATACGGGGATAACGTACACTGCTTCTTTGTAGAGCCGGTGCAGGCTCCGGCCATGCTTCTGGGCATGATGACGGGACTGCAGAATAAGATCGCGGTTACGGATATTGGCCTGAGCGGACTGACGGAGGCGGACGGCCTTGCGGTCGGACGTCCGTCGGGATTCGTCGGATCGGTTATGGAAGCGCATCTCAGCGGTGAATTTACGCTGCAGGATTACGATCTGTACAGATACATGAAGGACCTTCTGGATACGGAAGGGGTATTCCTGGAGCCTTCTGCCTGTGCGATGTTCACCGGTCCGCGGAATCTGTGCGAGTCTGAAGAGACGGCAGAGTATATCCGGAAGAACGATCTGGCCGATAAGATGATGGATTCGATTCAGCTGGTCTGGGCGACCGGCGGCAGCCTTGTCCCGGATGATGTCCGTGAGAACTACGTAAAGAAAGCAGAGTCGCTGAAATAGGTCATCTGCCTGAAGAAAGGGTGTCCGTACTGCATTATAGAATGGATTCTATAATGCAGTACGGATTTTTGCTTTTAAATAAATAGGATGACTATATTGGAGCGGACAGGTATAGAGGAATGTGTGGAATAGAAAAACTGTATACAGGGACATCACGAAGCCGAAATGGGAATAAAAGCAGGGAAAGTCCGGAATGGCGCACCCCTTGGCGGTTTATTTTTGTCAGAAAGAATTGAAAGAGTGAATTTAAAGCGGAGATTGTTATTGAATTATCTAATATATGGTGGTAGTATTGATGAGAAATAGTTTTATTTACGATCATCTATAGTATACTGGAAATAAACAGATGCGCAGAGTTTTAACAAAGAAATATTGTAGGAAATTCTGCGTATAAAAACATGACGGGAGAACGGAATCATGAATCAGGAACTTCTTCGGAAACTGCCTAAGGTGGATGAGATCTTAAGTGATGAGAGAGTGCAGCAGGCGGCTGCGGGGCTTGCGCATGAGCAGGCGGCGGACGCGGTGAGGGAATCGATCAATGCGATGCGCCAGGCGATTCTGCAGGGCGATAAGATTGAAGAGAGTGATGTCTCGCACGATGCTGCTGTGGAAATGGTTCTCAAACGGATTGAACGTGCAGGCATGCCGTCCCTGCGGCGTGTCATCAATGCAACGGGCGTGGTGCTCCATACCAATCTGGGAAGGGCTCGCCTGAGTGAGAAGGCGAAGGAAGCCGTTATGGATACGGCGGACAGTTATTCAACGCTGGAGTACGATCCTGCCGCTGGAAAGAGAGGCTCCCGCCACGTGCACTGCGAGAAGCTGATTCAGAGAATCACCGGCGCGGAAGCGGCCATGGTCGTAAATAACAACGCTGCGGCTACGATGCTGGCGCTGGCCGTTCTGGGAGAAGGAAAAGAAATCATCCTTTCAAGAGGAGAAATGGTCGAGATCGGCGGATCCTTCCGTGTTCCGGAGATCATGGAGACCAGCGGCGCCTTCCTGAAGGAGATCGGAACCACCAATAAGACGCATCTTTATGATTATGAGCGGGCGATTAATGAAAACACCGGCGCGCTGATGAAGGTGCATACCAGCAACTACAAGGTTGTCGGATTCACTGACGATGTATCGGTGAAGGAACTGCGCGGACTTGCGGATAAGTATGATCTTCCGCTGCTGTATGACCTGGGGAGCGGCCTGATGGTCAACCTGGAAGAGTACGGCATCATGGAGCCGACGATCAAGTCCGGACTGGCAGACGGCGCGGACATCGTGCTGTTCAGCGGAGACAAACTTCTGGGCGGACCGCAGGGCGGAATCATCGTCGGAAAGAAGAGTATCATCGATAAGATGAAAAAACATCCCCTGGCAAGGGTTCTCCGTGTCGATAAGATGACCCTGTCCGCGATGGAAGCGACATTCAATATTTACTTTGATGAAGAAAAGGCAAAAGAAGAAATTCCGGTTTTGAACATGCTGACGAGAGATCCGGAGCTTCTGCGCCAGGAGGCAAGGGACCTGCTGCAGAGAATTCAGGCGCTTGACGCGGGATATGAAGCTGAAGTGGTCGAGTCCACGGGTCTGGTCGGCGGCGGATCGGCGCCGGGAACCGAACTTCCGGGATTCGGCGTTGCGCTGAAACACCCGTCCTTCAGTGAGAAGGAACTGGATGAGAAGCTGCGTGAAGGTCTGCTTCCGATCGTAACCAGGACGATTCACGATCATATCCTGTTCGACGTCCGCACAATGACCGGAAAAGAGCGGGAAGAGGCCGCAGAAAAACTGGGCAGAATCGTGGGCCGTTAAGGAAACGGATGAAGAGATATTCAGAGAAAGATATGGAAATAAAGCAGCTGCAGAAATAAGGGGCAAAACATAGATGAAAAATATTATTGTCGGAACAGCAGGCCACGTCGATCACGGAAAGACCTGTCTGATCCGCGCGCTGACCGGGACGGACACAGACCGCCTGAAAGAGGAGCAGAAGCGCGGAATTACGATTGAAAACGGATTCGCGGACATGATCTGCGGAGATTATAACATCAGCATCATTGACGTACCGGGACATGAAAAGTTTATCCGCAACATGCTGGCGGGAATCGGCGGAATCGACATGGTTCTGCTGGTTGTAGCGCTGGATGAGGGCGTCATGCCGCAGACGGTGGAGCATCTCCATATTCTGGACATGCTGGGAATCCGCCGCGGAATCATCGTATTTACCAAGCGCGACATGGTGGACGATGAGGACTGGGTTCAGCTGGTCGAGGATGACACCCGGGAGCTGGTTAAGGGAACCTTCCTGGAAGATGCACCGAGCATCGAAGTCGCTGCTTTTGAGGGCTATCACATTGAAGAGCTGAAGCAGCTGATTGTATCGCAGATAGACGATGCTCTGCTGAAAAACAACGCGGAAGAGCTCTTCCGTCTGCCGATCGATCGTGTATTTACGATTCAGGGCTACGGCACCGTCATTACAGGAACCCTGATCGAGGGAACCATCCGCAAGGGTGATGAAGTCGAGATTTTCCCGGAGGACCGCAAGGTAAAGGTCCGCAATGTCCAGGTGCATAATGAGTCTGTGGATGCGGCGTTTGCGGGACAGAGAACGGCCCTCAATCTTGCCGGAATCGGTAAAGAAGAGCTGAACAGGGGCGACGTGCTGGCCTATCCGGACTCTCTGGAGCCGTCCATGATGGCGGATATTTATCTGGAGCTGTTCGATAATATCGAATACGAGGTACTGAATAACAGCAGAGTGCACTTCTACTGCGGGTCGACCGAGGTAATCGGGAAACTGGTGCTGCTGGACCGGGACGCAGCGGAGCCGGGAGACAGCTGCTACGCACAGATTCGTTTTGAGAAAGAAGTTGCCTTCAAGAGAGAAGACCGCTTCATCGTCCGCTTCTATTCTCCGGTCGTAACCATCGGAGGCGGACGCATTCTGGACGCGCATCCGGCCAAGCATAAGAGAAACCGTGACAGCGTCCTTCATGCTCTGGAAATCAAGGATCACGGAGAAATGAAGGACATCGCCGAGCAGTACATTCTGGAAGGCAGCGCCCATCTGCTGACGGAGCCAGTGCTGGCAGCGCGTCTGAGAATCGGAAGAGAGCAGTGCCATTCCATCGTAGAAAAGCTGATGGAAGAAAAGAAGGTTCAGCTGGTCGGGAAATATCTCATGCATGTGGTTTATCTGGATGGCGCATATGAAGCCGGAGAGAAGATCCTTTCCGCCTTCCATGAGAAAAATCCGCTGACACAGGGAATGCTGAAAGAGGAATTCTATTCCCGTCTGATGAAGGATCTGCGCATCCAGGACAAGCAGGCCGGACAGGGGATCGGCCAGTGCATGCTGGAAGCCGGAAAGATCCGGGAAGAGGCCAACGCAGTGGCGCTGGCAGATTTCAAGGTTCAGTTCACTCCGGAGATGGATAAGATCAGAGAGCGGATGAAGAAGGTCTATAAAGAGGCAGGCTATGAGATGCCGTCACAGGATCAGGTGCTGAAAGAGGAGAATGATCCGAAGCTTGCGCGTCACGTTCTGGACGCCATGGCAGGTTCCGGAGAACTGATCCGGCTGGACGGCCAGAACCTGATGGATCCGGAGTTTTATCAGAAAGCGCTGGATGCCATGACAGAGACTGTGGATAAGCAGGGGCAGATTACCCTGGCGGAATTCCGCGATTTGATCCATGCGTCCAGAAAGTACGCCATGATTATATTAGAGTATTGGGATCGTCAGCATATCACCGTGAAAATCGGCGATGCAAGAGTAAGAGGGTAAAAGATGGATTTTAAGCAGATTGAAGCATTCGTAAATGTCGTTAAATATCGCAGTTTCTCCAAGGCGGCAGACGCAGCGTTCCTGACGCAGCCGACGATCAGCACGCATATTCAGGCACTGGAAAGAGAACTGGGCGTGAAACTGATTGAACGCCGCGGAAGAGAATCTGTACCGACGACAGAGGGCGCGGACTTCTATAAATACGCGACCGACATGCTGAACACCAGAGAAAAGGCGATGCTGGAAATGAACGCCTTCGTGAAAGATGTTTCCGGAATTGTGACGATTGAAGCATCCAGTGTTCCGGCGGAGTTCATCGCGCCGTCTATGATGGCAGAGTTCCGCTCTGAGCATCCGAATGTCCGTTTCTTCTTGAATGAGTCGGACAGTGAAGAGGTCTGGGGAAGCATTGCCGGCGGCCGGGGAGAAATCGGATTCGTCGGAAGCAAGCGCAGAAACGCGGACATCGGCCGCGCTCTGCTCTGCAGGGATGAATCTGTGGTGATTACCCCGAATCAGGAAAAATACCGTGCGCTCCGCGAGAAATCTGCGTCCATCTCCTATAAAGATTTTATTCATGAGCCCTTCGTCCTGCGCGAAGGCGGATCCGCAACGCGCAGCACCTTTGAAGAGCTGGTTTATGAACAGCATGGTCTGCATCTGAACTCCGCGGCTTCTGTAAACAGCCTGGATGCAGTCTGCCACTGCGTTACCGCGGGTGTAGGCGTGTCCGTTATTCCGCGCTCCGTTGCAGAGAACCAGAAAAACGATGATTTCATCATCTTCCGTTTCGCGGATGACGAGCTGAATCTGAAGCGCGAGTTCTATATGATCTGGAATAAGACCATCGCCATGGCACCGGCGGCCGTCAGCTTCCGTGAGTTTGTCATGAATAAATTTAAATAGTCAATATTGAACGGCACGCGCCAGGATAACGAAAACAAGGCTGCCGCGCAAAGTTGTGAAAATCAGCTTCGTGCGGCAGCCTTGTTGTTTTTAAGCCGCGGCAGTAACGATATTTTTCCCTGCTGCAGCTACTGCAGTTTTTCTTTCGCCAGAAGGGCAGCGCCCAGCGCTCCCGCAAAACGTCCGTTTTCCATCGGGTGGACTTCTGTATGCAGTTCATTGGAGAGCAGGGATGCCAGGAAGCGGCTCTGGCTCAGGCCTCCGGTCAGGATGACGTAGTCCTGCAGTTCGCGGCGCTGGACCAGGGTTGCGACTTTCAGTGCAACGGACTGGATGATGCCGGCAGCCAGATCTTCTTTATCCTTGCCTTCTCCCATGTAGTTGATCACTTCGGATTCGGCGAATACGGTGCACAGGGAGCTGATGGAAACCGGATGGCCGTTCGCGTGACCCTCCTCAGCCAGTTCGAACATCTCTTCAATCGTGACACCCAGACGGTTTGCCATCACCTCGATGAATTTTCCCGTTCCGGCCGCGCACTTGTCGTTCATCAGGAAATCAATGGCTTTTCCATTGTGGACGCTGATGAACTTCGTGTCCTGTCCGCCGATGTCGATGACGGAGCAGTTTTTTCCGGCGAGTTCATATCCGCCTCTTGCGTGGCAGGAAATTTCTGTGATGACTTTATCCGCGTAGTCGACGGAAATGCGGCCGTATCCGGTTGCGACGGTCCGGCATCCTTCTTCACTGTTCAGGTAAGGCTCCAGCTGTTTTTTGATGGAAGCGGATGTAACCTTGCTGCTCCAGCCGGTCGGAAGAACTTCACAGCGCATGATGTCTTCCGGTGTGCCTTTCTCTGGCGGAAGTACACAGACCTTGGATGCGGTGGACCCGATATCTATGCCAATGTAATACATGTTTACCCCCTCTTAAATGGATTGTTTACGCTCTCTATCTTAACATAATCCAGATGCTGTTCTTTCGCAATTTTTTTAATCTGCGGGATTTCTTCCGGCTGAATGATCAGGGAAACGCCGCAGCAGACACTGAGCTGGCGCGGGGTCGGGGCGATCTGTGCTTTCAGGCCTGCTGTTTTCAGGGCGTGGTACATCGCCGTTCCGTCGGTGTGATTTTTAAACAGAATATAGTAATGCAGCTGGTTTTCTGTATCCATGCCAGGCTCCTTTCTTGTCCGGGCAGACGCAAACAGCCGGACAAGGCGCCGGCTGTTTCTTTCTTGCGTGTGTTTTTTGTCTGATTCACTAGCTCAGCATTTCGATGAAGGCCTCGACTCTGGTCTTCAGCTGCTGGGAATCGCTGTCGGTGTAGTCCGTCTCGATCTCCAGGAACGGGATGCCGTCCTTCTTCATTTCCTTTTCGACGAAGTATTCCTCGACGTCATAGGTTGTGCAGAACTTCAGGTGGATGTCGATGACGCCGTCTGCGTGATAATCCTTAGCGAGACGCTTGATATCGTCGATTCTTGCGGTGTTCGGGGTGAAGCATGCGCAGTTGATCTTCATGTAGCGCTCGGCAATAGCGTGGATCATCTCGTCCAGGGTCTCGCCGGACTCATCGACCAGATTCTCGAAGTAGCGTGTGCCGGTGCAGGTCTCTTCGCAGACGATGGCTGCTCCGGAGCTTTCGATGATATTGTGCATCTTCCAGTTTGGAACGGCCATCGGTGTGCCGGATACCAGAATACGTTTGCTGCCTTCCGGAACGGCGGAAATGCCCTTGGCAACACGCTCGTCCAATTCATCGCAGAGCTCGTTGACTTTCTGGGTGAAGCGTACCGGATCGTCGTAGTATGCGATCTGGGAAATCAGAAGAACATCGGTGCCGCTGATGGGAACGACCGGGTTCTGGCGCAGTTTGTAGAGGCGCATCAGAGCCTTTCTCTTCTCATTGATCATGTGGATGTTCTTCTTCAGAGCAGCAGCGGTGATCTTGTTTCCGGTGACTTCCTCAACCTTGGAAATCAGAGTCTTGATCTCGCCGGCCCATTTTTCGATGTCTTCCGGGCGCTTCATCTGCGGAAGGTCCATGATGTGCATCGGAACGTCCTCAGAAAGAATTTCATAAGCTTTCTTCTTTCCGTCGCAGGTTGTCTCGCCGATGTACATGTCGGCCAGGCGGAAGAACGGGCAGGTTCTGGTCAGACGTGCGCCGACGCTGGCCTTGATCAGCGGACAGACATTGGCAGGAAGAACCTGTTCGCCGCCCGGAACCCAGAACTGGGAGCCTGCGCACAGACCGGTTGCGATTCCGCCGCCGGCGAAGATGACCTCATCCGGTACGTAGGTGCAGAAGGTACCGAAGACCTTTCCGCCTTCTTCTCTGAACTTCTTCAGCTCTGCCGGGCGTACGCCGTGAACCTCAGCGATGACAAAGTCGAAGTAATCCATCTTCTCCGGTCTGTTTTTCTGAGACAGGAAGACGTCTCCGATTGCCTGCGGCAGAACGGCGCACAGGTTGTCATGGTTCTCGACATCCATGCCGAGCTCTTTCCACATTTCTCTGTAGTCAGCCATTTTCTTTCTCCTTTTATTTCTGTAATGTCAGTTGATGTGTATGTTTGTGTATATGTCCATTTCAAGATTAGCAAATAATTCAGAAATGTCTAATTGATATTTCCTATTTCAGGTAATGTGCATGGATTTTAGAATTGAGACAAAATAAACCGAGCAAGGTAATAGGTTATGCAGGTGACAAATGGAATTGGACAGATATGGAAATTGTTTATTGTTAACAAAAATACAATCAAGTAATTGTCAGTTCTAATCATGATTAAAAAATATCGGAATCGTGTTCAGAAATGGTTGTCAATATCGAAAAAATCGATATAATAGGGGGTAGAAAGATATTTCCGGAATGCTGAACAAGGTGTTTGCTCTGACACTGGAGTATCCGGAATGTCGACCATCGGGAAGATATGGCATCGCAGAAGATGCGGTGTTATGGAGGTGCAATATGGAAGAAATCTATGATGTGGTCATCATCGGAGCCGGACCGGCCGGCCTGTCTGCAGGTCTGTATGCCGGCCGCAGCCAGATGAATGCGCTGATTCTGGAGAGAGGCCAGGACGGCGGACAGATTGCGATCACAGACAGCATTGAGAACTACCCGGGACAGGCTGTTCAGGGTGAGTCCGGACCGGAGCTCGTTGCCCGCATGGCCAAACAGGCAGAGGGATTCGGCGCAAAGAGAGCGTCTGACAGCATCCAGTCAGTAGAACTGAATGGTGATGTCAAGGTCCTGCATGGTGTAAAGCAGGACTATAAGACGCATAACGTAATCATCGCTTCCGGAGCGCATGCGCGCCCGATCGGATGCGAGAATGAAGGCGTGTTCACAGGAAAGGGCGTGTCCTACTGCGCAACATGTGACGCGAACTTCTTTGAAGATTTTGAAGTTTATGTAGTCGGCGGCGGAAATTCCGCAGTTGAAGAGGCTATGTATCTGACCAAGTTTGCCCGCAAGGTAACGGTTATCCACAGAAGAGACCAGCTGCGCGCGGACAAGCACGTTCAGGAGAAGGCCTTCAAGAACCCGAAGCTCCACTTCATGTGGGATTCTGTAGTCGTTGCTCTCCACGGAGAGGGACTCCTGTCCTCCATGGACGTTAAGAATGTCAAGACCGGCGAGATCACAACGATCGAAGCGGATCCGGATGACGGTATGTTCGGCCTGTTCGGATTCGTCGGAACCGTTCCGAATACCAAGATCTTTGAGGGTACTGGACTGGAAATGGACGAGCGCGGATACATTCCTACAGATCAGGATATGCACACCAATCTGCCGGGCGTATACGCAGCCGGAGATGTACGTGTAAAGAGCCTGCGTCAGGTTGTTACCGCTGCCGCAGACGGAGCGATTGCTGCTGTTCAGGTAGAAAAGAGTATGTCCAGCTATTAAACTGACCAGGCAGTGGTCGATGAAGAGCAGCCGGCAGCGCGGAAACGGATGACCGGCGGAAATCAGAAATCAGAAAAGGTTCGGCAGATCCGGCCGCCCACAGACCGGAAAGCCGATGCAGATTGATACAGGAGGCATTACAATGGTAGAGTGCGATAAGAAGAATTTTGATGAAGAAGTTTTAAACTATAAAGACGGATATGTATTCGTAGATTTCTTCGGTGACGGATGCCAGCCATGCATGGCTCTGATGCCAAAGGTTCACGAGTTTGCTGATAAGTACGGCGACAAGATCAAGTTCGCTTCTCTGAACACAACACACGCACGCCGTGCAGCAATCAAGCAGCAGGTTCTGGGACTGCCGGTAATGGCAATCTACAAGGACGGCGAGAAGGTTGAAGAGCTCGTAAAGGATGAGTGCACACCTGAGTCCATCGAGGCAATGATTCAGAAGTACATCTAATTCTGATCCTTTTAGATCTCAGCAGACCAGGCTGCAGAAAGGCCAGGCGTTCAGGAATATACAGGTATTCCCTCAGCACAGGATACCTTTTGCCGCAGACACGGAGCAGAGACCGTTCTGTGGATCCGTCCCCGGATTCCGGCAGTCTGCAGTGAAATAAGAAGAATGAAACGGAGCCTTCCGCACTCCCCAGCACAGAGTGCAGAGGGCTCTATTTTACAGGAAAGGTGTGTGAAAATTATGATTACGAGCGAGCAGCTGAAGGAACTTGTCGACCGTCCGGTGGTGCGGCTGTATACGAGACAGAATGATAAAACGCTCACGCAGCTGAAGCGTGACGGCAGGATTATCAACTCGAGAGTTTATGTACAGCTTCATCTCGGCGACATCGCGCCGCTCTTTCTGGAGAGCTACGACTGGCTGACCGAGAGAGTCGCAAAAATTGTGCCGAAACCGGATGATGTACATGCGCCGATCTGGTGCTCGGTCTGCCGGGAGAACTGCCTGAAGCCGATTGAGGGGACTGTGGTCTATGTGGTTGACGTGCCGCGTGAGAAAATCTGCCTGTTCGATGACGGGAAATGGGATTATGTCTTGAACCGCATCTACCTGCCGAAGGATGAAGAGGATGATCAGGCCTATCATCAGCACCTGCGCGATCTGGGCATCGAAAGCCGCTTTCAGATCATGCAGGGAAAGTACGCAGGCATGTTTCCGGAGGAAGAACGCAGAATCCGCGAAAGCTGGGAACGCATCTTCGACATTGATGACTGGTCGCCTTTTCACGTCTGCGGAAACATCTGGGAAATCCTGGACGACCAGGTGAAGCAGATTCTCCGCCCGGAAGATCCTCAGATTCTGATCTAGCATGCCCTGGGAGAAGTGCGCTGCCTGCCCCGCGGACAAAAATCCACCGTGCAAGGAGACAGCCTTTTCCTGCTCGTCACCGGCAGTCTGACCGGCTGTACGGATATCGGTTCCAAAACCCATCGTTTCAATATGAATTGACAGAATAAGCAGGTATTGTGCGGCGATTATGTACTATTCATAGGATTTATGTCAGGCATAACAAAAATAGACGGTGACTTTTAATAATCACGATTGCAAAACCGAATATAAGAAAAATCCATTGACTAAAGTTTAACAGATTGATATCATGAATGTGAAATCCGATGAGGTATAGATTAAAACTATGCAATACGGGCTGATGTTTTCTGGGAGATCGCCGCTGCGGGCGGCAGCCGAAGGGGCAAGCAGCATATGCTGTGAAACTTTCAGGTAAAAGGACTGGAAAACGGACTGGATTCTGGATCTATGCAGGAGGACACATCCTCTTTCACATTGCAGACAGAAGGGACGACCGCAGAAACTAGAGCATTCTGCAGGGACGCCCCCTTTTTTATTCATCGGATGTGCGGGAGACAGCGTGAGCTGTCAGAAAGATGCGTTATTTATGACGCGGAGAGGAGAAAGTCATGAGTGCCGGATATATCATAATTACTAACAATCCGATGGTCGATGAGAAGTTCAGCAATACTCATGACCTTGTCTATAAGGATGTTTCATACCGGGAGATCCTGGAGGAAGCGATGAACTGGATCATGCAGGGGCATGAGCTCCTGACCCATCCACTCTCCGGCAGCGTGAAGCCGAATGAAACACCCTATAAATCTCTTCTCGTCAGGAAGCAGACAGGAAAGCCGGATGCGCGTTCTATAGAACTGATTGAGCGCGCGGTGGAGACCTGCGATAAATTCGAAAAGCGCACATTTACGTATAAACCGGGGGTTTATAAGGATTTCCAGCTGGTGGACATGACACTGATTGAGAGCGGAATGTCATCTGCTGATGAGTGGCTGTAATCCGCAGGGTCTATGCAGATCTGTGCCACTGAATATTGGATATATTAACGCTAGAGCATTAATTCCAACACGTACATTTAATTATTAACACTTCTTCTGAAAAGGAGGGAACCAGATATGAAACTGGAAATGGGATATATCCACATTACGGATATCCAGTTTGCAGATGCGTCCAAGGTGCAGGACGGCGTCCTCTACGTCAGCAAAGAGGAACTGACCAAGGTAGCACTTGAGGATGAGCATCTCAAGACTGCTGAGTTCGATATCGCTAAACCAGGCGAGTCTGTCCGCATTACACCGGTTAAGGATGTTATCGAGCCGCGTGTAAAGGTTGAGGGAAACGGCGGAGAATTCCCTGGAGTTGTTTCCAAGGTTGATACCGTAGGATCCGGAAAGACTTATGCACTGAAGGGCATGGCTGTCGTAACGGCTGGTCCGATCGTAGGATTCCAGGAAGGTGTCATCGATATGACAGGTCCGGGAGCTGACTACACACCGTTCTCTAAGACACTGAACCTGGTTATGGTTCTGGAGCCGGTTGACGGAATCAAGCAGCATGATTACGAGAGAGCTGTAAGAATGGCCGGATTCCGCGTAGCAGCCTATGTCGGAGAACTCGCTAGAGATCTCACACCGGATGAGACAGAAGTATTCGAGACATGCACCATCAAGGAGGGGCTGGAAAAGTATCCTGATCTGCCGAGAGTGGCTTATGTCCAGATGCTGCAGAGCCAGGGTCTTCTACATGACACCTACGTTTACGGCGTAGACGCAAAGAAAATCCTGCCGACACTGCTCAGTCCGACAGAAGTTATGGATGGCGCGATTATCTCCGGAAACTGCGTATCCGCATGCGATAAGAACCCTACTTACGTTCATCAGAACAACCCGGTTGTCCATGATCTGTTCAAGCAGCATGGAAAGAAGCTGAACTTTGTCTGCCAGATTATCACCAATGAAAATGTATACCTTGCAGATAAGGAACGCTCTTCCAATTTCACAGCAAAGCTCTGCAAGATGCTGGATCTGGACGGCGTAATCGTATCTCAGGAAGGATTCGGAAACCCGGATACAGACCTGATCATGAACTGTAAGAAGATCGAGGCTGAAGGCGTAAAGACAGTCATCATCACCGATGAGTACGCAGGAAGAGACGGAAAGTCCCAGTCCCTGGCAGACGCTGATGCAGCAGCAGATGCAGTTGTTACCGGCGGAAACGCGAATGAGGTCATCATTCTGCCGAAGATGGACAAGGTTATCGGAACTCTGGCTTTCATCAATAAGATCGCCGGAGCAAGTGAAGATACACTGCGTGAAGACGGATCTCTGGAAGTTGAGCTGCAGGTTATCACAGGCGCAACCAACGAGACAGGCTTCAATAAACTGAGCGCAAGATAAGAGGGGAGGAAGAGAAATGGCTAAACTGAGAGTCGTTCACTACATCAACCAGTTCTTCGCTCAGATCGGCGGAGAGGAGAAGGCTGATTATCCGGCTGAATGCAGACCGGGTGAAGTCGTAGGACCTGGACTGGCCCTGCAGGCAGGACTGAAGGACGAGGCAGAGATTGTCGGAACGATTGTCTGCGGAGATTCCTACTTCAATGAAAATATTGACAAGGCCACCGCAGATATTCTGGAGATGGTCAAGGAACTGAAGCCGGACGTATTCGTTGCGGGACCGGCCTTCAACGCCGGCCGTTATGGTGTTGCCTGCGGAACAATGGCTGCTGCTGTTCAGGAGAAACTCGGCATTCCGTCTGTAACAGGAATGTTTGAGGAAAATCCGGGCGCAGACATGTATAAGAACAAGGTTCTGATCGTTGCAACCAAGAACAGCGCTGCAGGAATGAGAGCCGCTATGAAGAAGATGGCTCCGCTGGCTCTGAAGCTCGCAAAGGGCGAGAAGATCGGTGCTTCCTGTGAAGAGGGATACATGCCGAACGGCGTCAGAGTCAACTTCTTTGAGAAGAAGAGAGGTTCTGAGCGTGCTGTTGAGATGCTGCTGAAGAAACTGGCTGACAGGCCGTTTACAACAGAGTATCCGATGCCGAGTTTCGACCGTGTTGCTCCGAATCCGGCCGTTAAAGATCTGTCCAAGGCAACAATCGCTCTGGTTACCTCCGGCGGAATTGTTCCAAAGGGAAATCCGGATCACATCGAGAGTTCTTCCGCGTCTCACTATGGTGAGTATGACATTACCGGCGTAACGGACCTGACAGCAGATACTTATGAGACTGCTCACGGCGGATATGACCCGGTATATGCAAACGAGGACGCAGACCGTGTTCTGCCGGTCGACGTACTGCGCGACATGGAAAAGGAAGGCATTATCGGCAAGCTGCATAATAAGTACTATGCAACTGTAGGAAACGGAACTGCTGTAGCATCTGCGAAGAAGTTCGCTGCAGAAATCGGAAAGAAACTGAAAAATGATGGTGTAGACGCAGTTATTCTCACCTCCACCTGAGGAACCTGTACGCGTTGCGGTGCAACGATGGTTAAGGAAATCGAGAGAGCTGGTCTGCCGGTCGTTCATATCTGCACAGTTACTCCTATTTCTATGACAGTAGGTGCGAACAGAATCGTTCCTGCTATCGCTATTCCTCATCCTCTGGGTAATCCGGAGCTGGATCATGACGAAGAGAAGGCACTCCGCCGTCATATCGTTGAGAAGGCTCTGAAGGCACTGTCTACAGAGGTTTCCGAGCAGACGATTTTTGAGGACTAGTGAAAATCTGCGGATGTTGAAATTTCAGTAGAATAAAGTTTAACAAACGCGATTAAAAAAGTTTGTGAAATATTGCTTTTACCTATAGCTTTTTGAAGCGAGTAGTGATATTATCAATATAACAAAGTTAAGTAAACATGATTATTTAATCAGAATAAAAAAGAAAGGAGAAAGATGATGGCTATTTTAAAAGATAAAAAAGTAGTTATTATCGGCGACCGTGACGGAATTCCGGGCGACGCCATCGCAGAATGTGTTAAGTCTGCCGGCGGCGAAGTTGTATTCTCGTCCACGGAGTGCTTCGTCTGAACGAGCGCAGGCGCAATGGACCTGGAGAACCAGAAGAGAGTTAAGGAGTTTGCTGAGAAGTACGGCCCGGAGAACGTAGTTGTACTGCTTGGTGCTGCTGAGGGAGAGGCTGCCGGTCTGGCCGCTGAAACCGTTACAGCAGGAGACCCGACTTTCGCAGGTCCGTTGACGAATGTCCAGTTGGGACTTACGGTATACCATGTTGTTGAACCTGAGATGAAGGAAGAGTTCGATCCTGACGTCTATGACGAGCAGATCAGCATGATGGAGATGGTACTCGATGTTGATGATATCATTGAGGAAATGACAGACATCAGAGATGAGTACTGCAAATATCTCGATAAATAAAAAATAAGTGTCGAAGGGGAGCTGTGATAACGGCTCCCCTTTGTGGTATGTATCAACAGGTATGCTTTATGATCGGATGCAATTTCAACGCTTCTGTATTATACTAAGATGAGTGAATAGAGATTATCAATTGTACAGAAGTATGGTGGAATCTTATAATTTTTAAAGAGGGAATTTATTTCCTTGCTGATGGGCGGCCTGACGTATTGTTTTTGTCAATAGATCAGGCGGGCTGATTCCAGCGGGTTTCCCGACAGCAGAAACGAGAAACGGAGAATAATATGCGTAAGGTTTACTTGGATAACGGAAGCACGTCGTTTCCGAAGGCGCCGGGCACAGGCGAGGCGATGAGTGATTTTATGACTCATGTGGGCTGTAATGTCAGCCGCGGAGGATATCAGTCAGCGTATGCCATGGGTGAGGTGGTCTATGAAACGCGGGAACGGTTGGCAAAATTGTTCAACTTTCCTCAGCCGGGGAAAGTGGTATTTACCCCGGGAATTACCTACAGTCTGAATTATGTCATTCAGGGTCTGCTCAGACCGGGGGACCATCTGATTATCTCCGCGATGGAGCATAATGCGGTGTCCCGTCCGGCATATAAGATGAAGGAACACGGTGTGGAAGTGACCGTATGCCCTTGTGACAAGGAAGGTTACCTGGATCTGGACGCATTTGAAAAGGCGATTAAGAAAAATACCCGTCTGGCAGTGATCAATCATGCATCGAACGTTGCAGGAACGCTGCAGGATGTGGAGAAAATCGGCAGAATCTGCATGCACCACGGCGTGTATTTTGCACTGGATACGGCGCAGAGTGCGGGAACGGTTCCGATTGATTTTCAGGCGATGCATCTTGATGCTCTGTGCGTGACCGGCCATAAGGGTCTTCTCGGACCGCAGGGAATTGGTGCACTGATGATGACGGACGCCTTTGCGCAGGAGCTGCAGCCGGTCATTCTGGGCGGCACGGGAAGTGTGTCGCATCTTCAGACCATGCCGGATTTTCTGCCGGATAAATTCGAGGCAGGAACGATGAATCTTCCGGGGATCGTCGGCATGCATAAGGCTCTGGAATTCATTCTGAAGGAGACACCTGAGAAGATCGGAGCGCAGGAGCTCGACCGGGCGATGCGTTTCATTGATGGTCTGAAGGATATTCCGCAGGCTCATGTCATCGGACCGCAGGGCAGAGAAGGGCGTACAGCTGTTGTCTCTGTGGACTTTGATGAGATTGATAATGCGGAGATGTCTTCCATTCTGGACAGTGAGTTCGGCATCATGACGAGATGCGCGCTGCACTGTGCACCGCTGGCGCATAAGACACTGGGAACCTTCCCGGAAGGAACCGTGCGTTTTGCCTTCGGATACTGGACGACAGAAGAAGAAGTGGATTACGCGCTTCAAGCGATCCGCTCCATTTACGCGGAGTAAATATCAAGCGTTTACTTATTCGCCGGGGGTTTCTGGCTGAATATATACTATTTTGAAAAACAGGAGGTGCCACAATGGCAAAGATTATTGTAGATGGAATGGGCAAGCAGTGCCCGATCCCTGTTGTTATGACGAAGAAGCAGGTTGAGAAGCTGGACGGACCGGCAGATGTAGAGGTTCATGTAGATAATGATACTGCGGTTCAGAACGTTACCCGCCTCGGAAATACACTGGGTGCTCAGGTTGAGACAGAGAAGATTTCCGACAGCGAGTTCCACATCACTCTGCATGTCGGCCAGGATGCCATCGACGCTGCAGGCGCAGGCAAGGGTCAGGATGCTGTAGAGGCATGTGATGTAGTATCCGGCAGAAATGTCGTATATGCGTTCACATCCAGATATATGGGAACCGGAGATGACAAGCTCGGTGAAAAGCTGATGAAGAGCTGCATCTATGCCATTACACAGCTGGATACACTGCCGAAGGCCATGCTGTTCTATAACGGCGGCGCATTCCTGACAACAGAGGGATCTGATGTTCTGGAAGACCTGAAGAAGATGGAAGATGAGGGCGTTCAGATCATCACATGCGGAACATGCGCAGACTTCTATGGAATCAAAGACAAGGTCAAGGTCGGCATTATCGGAAACATGTATGACATCGTTTCTACCATGAACGAAGCAGGACATGTCGTGAGGCCGTAACTGATGAGGAAGAAAGAAATGAAATTTATCGTGACTTTCCGTTCCACGACGGCGGCCATGGCGATGGAATCCATGGCGAAGGAAACAGGTCTGCCGGGCCGGCTTGTACCGGTCCCGCGCAGTATTTCTGCCAGCTGCGGACTCTGCTGGATGGTCCCTGTCGATCAGGAAGACACGATCAGAAATGCCATCGATGAGAAAGAAGCCGATGTTCAGGGCTTCTATCACGAGGAGATGTTTTAATGCGGCGGAAACTTATGAAGAAGCTGCCGTATAGCTTCAGCGGCTACCCCTGCCTTGCTGTGTACAGCAGACGTAAGACCTGCGCGGTCTCTGTAAATGGAGAAAAACAGCAGGTGATCGTACGGGTGCCGCTGAATACGTCTGACCGGAAAGTTCTGGATGTCGTCGAAGAAAGCCGGGAATGGATCGAGAAGCATGTCCGGCAGGTCCAGGATCAGATTGCTCAGATGCCGGAGATCGAGCCTATTTCTGTGGAGGAACTCCGGGAACTGGCGGATCAGGCGCTGGAAGTGCTTCCGAAGAAAGCGGATGCCTATGCCCGTCAGATGGGCGTCTGGTACGGCCGCATCACGATCCGGAATCAGAAGACCAGATGGGGAAGCTGTTCTTCCCAGATGAATCTGAACTTCAACTGTCTGCTTATGAAAATGCCGGAAGAGATTCAGGACTATGTGGTGGTGCATGAGCTCTGCCATCTGAAAGAAATGAACCATTCCCCGGCCTTCTGGGCAGAAGTGGAGAAGGTCCTTCCGGATTACCGCAGACGCAGAGCCTGGCTGAAGAAATATGGCGGAATCTATATGGAAGCCATGAAGAAAGGACTGCAGATCGAAGCAGAAAAGAACATCTGGAGACCGGAATAATATAAGAACCCCACCCTTCCACGACGCTGAAGTGAACTGCTCCCCGTCAAGAAG
>ERZ791908.513-NODE-513-length-40454-cov-24.534048_pt1 | contig 40454 bp, 40 predicted proteins | sample MGYA00510144_ERZ791908 | MGnify/ENA primary metagenome ERZ791908 (study PRJEB30046, sample SAMN00792105) | human gut metagenome | study: EMG produced TPA metagenomics assembly of the A metagenome-wide association study of gut microbiota in type 2...
ATTGGATCATATCTATCAAGCAGCTTAAGTGTTCAATTTATTATTGCAATTTACGTAATTTATATGGTGAAAAATCCTTTGAAAGATGATTTAGCTCAAATTGTTCCTGTGAAGTATCAGGTTAGCGTTAAAGTGAAGAAGTAACCTAAATAACCTCATCGATAAAAAGATGAGGCTTTTTTGTATTTATCACGAACATATGACGTCTAAATAACTACCTTTCTTGTGTTAAATCAACTATTCAGAGTAAAATAAAATTATATTGCTTTACCTTGAGATAGATATAGAGGAAGAATTATGTCTAATTTTCAAACCTTAACAAAGGATTATCGTGACTATGCAAAATTGGCTTCCAGTGCTGAATCATTAATTTACACTGATCCAAGAAGCAGTCTTACAGTTTTCGGTACTTTTGGTGAACAATTGACTAAAGAAATTCTGCACTTGGATAACTTAGTCGATTGGGACTTAAATCAAAAACAACGAATTGAAAAATTAGCTTTATCCAAGAATGAATATCCAGCTGTTGTGTTAACAGCACTTAATGACATTCGACGTAAAAGAAATAGTGCGGCACATGATGACCAATTTATCGCAACTAAGTCTGATGCGCTTGAAATAGATAAAAAGGCTTATTTGGTATGGAAATGGTTCTTGGAAGTTTATTCATTAGATCAAGTTCCTGACTATGTTAAACCTACAGATCAAAGAGTAATTCTAAAGAATCAAGAAGCAAAGATTAAAGCTCTTGAAGAAAAAATCAAGCAACTACAAGAGAATCGTCCTCAAGAAGTTAAGATCACTGCTGATGAACAAGCAAGAAGACATGATATCAATGTAGAGTTTGCTAAAAGACACAGATTAACTGAAGCAGAAACTCGTCAATTGATTGATCAACAATTACGGGATGCAGGTTGGGAATCTGATACTGATCGCTTGAATAATTGGACACATCAAACAGAGCCGGAAAAAGGTCGCAACATGGCAATTGCCGAATGGGTTCTGCCAAATGGCCATAGAGCTGATTATGCCTTGTTCAAAGGCTTAGAATTCTACGGTATTGTTGAAGCTAAAAAGTGGGATCAAGATATTGCTGGTCAGATGGCTCAACCAAAGGAGTATTCAAAAGAAGTTCCTTTTAGATCAGATTATCAGTTAGTCTCTAATGAAATGGGCGAATACAAGGTTCCATTTATTTATACGGCTAACGGTCGTCCATACCTTAAGCAATATCAGGAAAAATCTGGTATTTGGTTTTGGGATGCAAGAAATCCTAAGGAAAATGCTTATGCTCTTGAAGAGTTCCATAAGCCAGATGACTTGGCATTAAAGTTGACTGCTAAAAATAAGGATGAAGCAGATAACGACTTAGTTAATGACGATGACTATCCAAAATTTGCTGATCGCCCTTATCAAATTGAAGCGATTCAATCAATCGAAGGTGCAATTAAAGATGGTAAGAAACGAATCTTACTTGCGATGGCAACAGGTACTGGTAAGACTAGAACTGCTATTTCATTGATGTATCGTCTTTTAAAACACAAACGTGCTAGAAGAATTCTTTACTTAGTTGATCGTAATTCTTTGGGTAAACAGACAGCCAATGCAATTAAAGATAATAAGATCGGTACAATGTCTATTTCTTCAATCTATGGTTTGAAAGAATTAAGTGATAAGGTGCCAGATTCTTCAACCAAGATTCAGATTGCTACTGTTCAAGGGATGATCAAGCGCTTATTCTTTAGCGATGATAATTCAGAGAAACCATCAGTTGGTCAATATGACTTTATTATTGTCGATGAAGCTCACCGTGGTTATGCAGAAGACAAGGAATTAAGTGATGACGAGTATAGGTTCTACAATCAAGAAGAATATGTTAGCCAATATCGTCGAGTAGTTGATTACTTTGATGCTACTGCAATCGGTATGACTGCCACGCCAGCTCTTCAAACTACAGAAATCTTTGGTAGTCCTGTTTATACCTATAGTTATCAGCAAGCTGTTCTTGATGGATACTTAGTCGATCATGATGCGCCAATTATTATCCAAACTAAATTGGCCAAAGAAGGTATTCACTTCAAGAAGGGATCTGAAGTTGATATCTTTGATCAAGATGAAAAGACCATCAATAAAGAAAAGCTTCCAGATAATATGAATTTCGATGTAGCAGACTTCAACCATCGAGTAATTACTAGAAGCTTTAATAAGGTGGTTTGTGATGAGCTAGTTAAGAATTATCTTGATCCAACAGATCCAGAACTAGGTAAAACATTAATCTTTGCAGCAACCGATGCTCATGCCGATATGGTAGTTGACTTATTGAAGCAAGCATTTAAGGATCAAGGCAGACCGGTAGATGACGATGTAATTGAAAAGATCACTGGTTCAATTCGTCATCCAAACCAAGAGATTAAGAACTTCAAGAATGAAACTAATCCGAATATTGTTGTCACGGTTGATCTGTTAACCACTGGTATTGATGTTCCAGAGATTACAAATATTGTCTTTTTGAGAAGAGTTCAATCAAGAATCCTGTATGAACAGATGCTAGGTCGTGCAACTAGATTGTGTCCTGAAATTCATAAAGATAAGTTCACGATCTATGATGCCGTTGGTATTTATGATGCAATGAATAAAGTAACCAATATGAAGCCAGTGGTTAAAGAACCTGGCCATAATGTTCATTACTTCTTAGGTCATAAGAAGGATTACTTTGAAACACAAGAAGATTCATATCAATATCAAGTTGATATGTCAGCTGCGGTTGAAAGAAAAATTAAGCGTTTAGATGATAAAAAGAGAAAAGAATTTGAACGTTTAGCAGAAGTTAAGTCAGTTGATCAATGGGCTGGTGATCTTAGCAAACTAAATAAGGAAGAGTTCTTAAAACAATGGCCTAAATTTGAGCAACTTGATCACATTAATCCTTCTAGACCGCATCAATTTATTTCTAATGCACCTGATGAAGTAGTTAATGTTACTCGCGGTTATGGTACTGGTAATGAAAAGCCGGAGGATTATCTTGAGAGTTTCACTGACTTCGTTAAAAAGAATGTCAATGCTATTCCAGCTTTGCATGTTGTAGCTACTAGACCAAAGGATTTAACTTTTGATCAGTTAAAAGAAATTAAGCTAAAGCTCGAACAAAATGGCTTCAAAGAAAAGGAACTACAAACAGCATGGAAAAGTGCTAACCATGTTCAAACAACTGCAGATATTATAAGCTTTATTCGTCAAGCGGCTGTTGGGTCCAAACTAGTTAACCATAAAGCCAGAATCGAATATGCCATGGATAAAGTATATGGTATGGCAGATTGGAATATTCAACAGAAAAAATGGTTAAAGATGATTGAAAATCAATTAATGGCTTCTACTGTGCTGGGACCAAATGCAGAGCAAGCATTTGAAGATAATCACTTCTTCAAGAAGCAAGGTGGATATAAGCGGATGAAGAAGATTTTCCCAGAGAATGCTGATCAGATTATTTATGTATTGAATGAGAATTTGTATGTTTAGGTACTTAATATATGGATGATTTAAAGGTTACTGAGGAGACCAAAAAATATCTCATAGATGTATTTAGTACATACTACTTTGAACCGACAAGAAAAGATAAAGTGTCAACAGTTCTTAGATTTCAAATAAGTGTAGATCGTTATTTAGATTATAAAAATATAGATAAACGACCTGTGGATCTGGACAATGATGAATTGAAAAAATACTGGTTCGAAAATTTTGGCTTTTTACTAGATATTCCAAATGTTGTCAAAAGTATCAATAAAAGGATACAAGAAGAAAAATCTGTGAAGGATAAAGAGAACATATATTTATTACGATCTTTGATTACATTTATCTGGTTAACTATACTTCATAATCGTAAATTTTAAATTAAAAAAAGGGGACAGATTTAATGACCAACCAAGAAATAGTTCAAAAATTATGGAATGAATGTAACGTCTTACGTGATGATGGTGTTAGTTACCAAGACTACATTACTGAATTGACCTACATTTTATTCTTAAAGATGAGTAAGGAACAAGGACAAGAAGATGATATTCCTGAAAAGTATCGTTGGGACAGTCTTGTTTCTAAAGAAGGACTTGAATTAAAGAACTTCTATCGTCAACTTTTGCTTGATTTGGGTAATCCCGGCATTGTTAAGAGTCCAAGAATTAACGCAATTTATGCTAATGCTTCAACAGCGATTGATGAACCTGCAAACTTGGAAAAGATTATCAAAGATATTGATGAACTTGATTGGTTCTCTGCACGTGAAGAAGGCTTGGGTGATCTTTACGAAGGCTTGATGGAAAAGAACGCTAGTGAAGTTAAGTCTGGTGCAGGTCAATACTTTACTCCACGTGTGTTAATCAACATGATGGTTAGAATGACTCAACCTAAGATTGGTGATCGTTGTAACGACCCTGCAGCTGGTACCTTTGGCTTCATGGTTGCGGCTGATCAATATTTAAAAGATAAAACTGATAAATATTCAACTTTGAATGAAGAACAACAAGAGTTCCAAGAAAAAGAAGCCTTTTCTGGTATGGAATTAGTTCCTAATACTCACCGTTTGGCTATGATGAACCAATACTTGCATAGTATGGATGGTCGACTTGAACAGGGCGATTCATTGTCTGCTAATGGTAAGTGGATGAAGAACTTCGATGTTGTATTAACTAACCCTCCATTTGGTACCAAAAAGGGCGGAGAACGTGCAACTCGTGATGACTTAACTTACGAAACAAGTAACAAGCAGCTTAACTTCTTGCAAATTATCTATAACTCACTCAAGAAAGATGGTAAGGCAAGAGCTGCTGTTGTTGTGCCTGATAATGTTTTGTTTGCTGATGGTGTTGGTGAACAAATTAGACAAGACTTGATGAATAAGTGTAACTTACATACAATCTTGCGTTTACCAACAGGAATTTTCTACGCTCAAGGTGTTCAAACTAACGTATTATTCTTTACTCGTGGTGAAAGTGATAAGGATAACACTAAGGATGTTTGGATCTATGATATGCGTCATCAAATGCGCTCATTTGGTAAGCGTAATCCTTTGAGTAAGAAAGACTTTGCTGATTTTGAAAAATTATTCTGCGTTGATGACCGTTCAAAGAGAAAAGAAACTTGGGATGCAGAGAAGAATCCTAATGGTCGTTGGCGTAAATTCAGTATTGATGAAATTAAGAAACGTCCTAATACAAGCTTAGATATTACTTGGATGAGCGAAGAAGAAAATCATGATGATCGCTCATTAGGTGAAATCTTGAAGGAAATGAATGAAAAGTCAAAGGCAATTAGTGATGCAATTGCGGAACTTAATAAGGCATTAGAAGGGATCGACGATGAAGACTAATACTTTAGATTTTGATGCTCAAGCTTTGAGAGAAAGAATCTTGGATTTGGCAATGCGAGGTAAACTTGTACCACAAGATCCTAATGATGAGCCGGCAAGTGTGTTGCTAGAAAAGATTAAGGCTGAAAAAGAAGAGCTTGTTAAAGAAAAGAAGATCAAGAAGACTAAGTCGCTTCCTGCAATTACTGATGATGAAAAGCCTTTTGATATTCCTGATAGTTGGGAATGGGTTAGATTGGGGGATATTTTTGATATAACCTCCAGTAAAAGAGTTATGAAAAGTGAATGGAAGGAAGAAGGTATCCCTTTTTATCGAGCAAGAGAAATAGTAAGTATAAAAAATCATCAGAAGCTAAAAGATCCAATATTTATAAGTAAGGATACATACGAAGAAAAATTAAAAGTTTCAGGTAGACCACAAGTAGATGATATTTTATTGACTGGCGTTGGAACATTGGGCATTCCTTACGTTGTGTCTACAAATAAAGATTTTTATTTTAAAGATGGTAATATAATTTGGCTAAGAAATATTAAAAAAATAAATCCAGATTTTATTAGCTATTACGTACAAAGTCCATATATGCTGAAGATAATAAATAATGGTAGAGGAACTACAGTTGCTACTTTAACAATTGTTAGGGCTAAGAGTTTACTTGTACCTATCCCGCCTCTTTCAGAGCAAAGTCGAATCGCTGCTAAAATAGCGCAGCTATTCGCTTTGCTTCGCAAAGTCGAATCTTCTACTCAACAATACGCAGAACTTCAGACTTTGCTGAAGACTAAGGTGCTGGATTTAGCAATGCGTGGAAAGTTGGTCAAGCAAGATCCCAATGATGAGCCAGCAAGTGTATTGCTAGAGAAGATCAAGGCTGAAAAAGCTGAGCTTGTTAAGGAAAAGAAGATCAAGAAGAGTAAACCACTTCCTCCAATTACTGATGAAGAGAAGCCATTTGAATTACCATCTGGATGGGCTTGGGTTAGATTAAATGATATTTTAGCTTTAGAGAATGGTTCCATTAGAAGAGGACCTTTTGGTAGTAGTTTAAAAAAGGCCTTTTTTGTACCTAAAAGTGATAATACTTACAAAGTGTATGAGCAAGGAAATGCTATCAATCATACTATTAATTATGGTTCATATTATATTTCATCTCAAAAGTACAAAGAATTGTCTTCTTTTGCAGTAAGACCTGGAGATATTATTATAAGTGGTGCAGGAACAATTGGTAAAACATATATTTTGCCTGATAAAACTCCTAAGGGGATCATCAATCAAGCTTTAATTAGGATTAGGGTAGACGATAAACTTGTTCTTAAAGATTATTTTTTACTTGCTTTTAGTCAAAAAGTGAATTTACTAAATAAACAAGCAAAGGGAACTGCTATTAAAAATATGTTTTCAGTAGCACACATGAAAAAAGATCTTATATGGGCATTACCGCCAATTTTAGAGCAGAAAAGAATAGTTGATGAGATAACGGAAATATTTGATCTTATTAAAAAATAAAGTAATTGGTCTTCTTTATATAATATATAGAAAATGAAAATGTATGAAAGATGAACACAGAAAAGATTTTGTAGTGGGAGCATATCAACTCTATGATGAAGAAGAACGTTTTCAACAATTACAAGAATTCATTAAAGATAATTCGAAAAGAATTAATGATAAATGGAAAAATATAATATTAGATACCAATTGGAAACATAGTGATAGACCAGATTGGTGTAACACTCAAGTGGACGCAGGCATAGAAGACACCACTGTAGAAGATACCAATCATTTTATGGATATTCATTTTTCAAAGAGGAAGTATGAGCATAAACGTTATTTGAAAAGAATGACCCCTAAGGAAAGAAAAAAATATTTTTTGAGTAAGGGGGTAAAAGAAAATGAAGTTAACAATAATGAAGAAATAGCAATGCATATCCCTAGTACTGAAACTGTACATAAAATGAATGAAGTAAGATCAGTTTATAAATGGATGGCTGCTATTGATAGAGCGCTAAAAAAACATAAAAATTTAATGCAAAATTTAAGCTACTCAAATAAATTTATATATTTGTATGATGTAACACCGCCATATATATTTAGAAATAGTGCTTTAAAAGATTATGGGACAGTTTTTAATCCAGAATATAATAAAAAATTCATGAAACTTTTTCAAAAATATCCTGCTAAAATAATTTGGTACTTAAAAAATCAAGACAAACTATTAGTAATTAACAATATAGATAATAATTTAAATAGTTTAGAAAATTTCTCTTTAGATAGTCTTGAACCGTCTTTCCCTCTCTATGATAATGTATTGACTTATTTAACATATGCTTCGGCTTTCCAAGAAGTAACAGGTAATTATAAAGATATGGGAACAAATTACTTGCCATAATTTAAAGTAAGAAGGTTGAGTATAAATTAAAAATAAAGCTAATCGTAAACAACATTATGTACCACAATTTTATTTAAAATTCTTTTCTACCAATGGTAATAGTATTTGTAGCTACATTAAGGAAAAGAATAGGCTGATTAAAAATGCTTCAATAAGAAAAACCGCACAAATTCCATATTTATATAGTGCAGATGAAACTGACTTTGCTCTAGAACATAGATTGGGCTATTTTGAGCAGAGATTCCATACAGTTTGTGAATATGTAATAAGAAATCATAAAATACCCGACAATGTCACATCTAAATTAGATTTACTACAGTTTGTTATAGTTCAGTTAGAGAGAACAAAGTTTGCTGCCGATGATATGAATAAAACATTTAGAGAAATTGCAAAAAGAAAAATAAAGAGCAGTAATTCTAGTCGACTTGAAATGGATAAAGACGAAATGTTAAGATTGACAGATTTGGCGGAACTAGCAGTACCCAATTATTTTCCGTTATCTATGGCTGATGATGAACTTCCCTTTTTATTTGATTTACGACCTACATTATTTGTTATTGAAGATGATTTAGAATTCGTTACTAGCGATTCACCAATAGTTAGTTATAATTATTTAGCTAGATATACTAAATATGAGCGAAATGCATCTCAAGTTGGTCATAGAGGAATTATCTTAATGGTTCCGTTATCGCCTAAGGTATGTTTAGCATACTATGATCCGGTGTGTTATTCATTTAAATCCATTTTTTATATAAAAAATGGTAATTATGTAAAAGTATTGAATAGACTAATAATAGAAAATAGTTATAAGCAAATCTTCTTTTCACAAAATATGTCTAAGTCACAGTACTCATCGTTGATTAAATTTAATAAAAAAACAAAAACACGTGGACTTACAGTATTTGATGGTAATTATTATTACGAAGATTTTATTAGAGAACTTATTCATATACCAGGTTTAAATTTGACAAAATATGGAAAAAGCTTTCCTCATTTACCTAGAAAAATTAATTGGCCACATAGAATGGAGAACAAAGCTATTAGTAGTTTTATTAGTAAATTAAAGAAGTAAACATCATGGTATACGATTTTAAAAAAGAACAAAAACAATTCTATAAACCGGGCAAGAAGCCAGAACTGATCGATGTTCCCAAAATGGCCTACATTGCAGTGCGTGGCAAAGGTGATCCTAATATTGCTGGTAGTGAGTACAAGCAGGCCATCCAGCTTTTGTATGGCGTTGCTTATACCATCAAGATGAGCAAGAAGGGAACGCACGAGATCAAGGACTATTTTGACTTTGTCGTACCGCCGCTTGAAGGACTGTGGTGGCAGGATGGCAATGCCGGAATTGACTATGCGCATAAGGAAAAGTTCGAGTTCATTTCCATGATCCGGATGCCAGATTTTATCACTCAAGATGTGCTTGACTGGGCGATCAAGGAAACCAGTGAAAAGAAAGATGGCGATTTTTCTAAGGTTAAATTGATCACCTGGGACGAGGGCAAGTGTGTACAGGTGATGCACGTTGGATCTTACGATGATGAGCCGGCTACGATTGAGAAGATGAAAGAATTTGCCGATCAAAATGGTGTGAAGCCAAATTATTCCGATAAGCGTCGCCATCACGAGATTTATTTATCCGATCCGCGCAGAACTAAGGTTGAGAATTTGAAGACGGTTATTCGCATCCCTGTTAAGTAATATAACTAAGGAGAAACAATGAAGGCACTATCGGTCCGCGGCGATTTTATCATGGACATGATCGCTGGCAAGAAGAAAATTGAATATAGGACGTGGAAGACAAACTATCGCGGTCCGATTCTGATGTGTTCAACTGCTAAGAAGGTAGCAGGTGCCGCACCTGGCTATGCGATCTGTGTCGTGAATTTGAAGAGCATTCAATACTTTCCATTGGAAGGTTTCTATCATTGGAATATCGAGCTTGCCAATGTGATCAAGCCGATTCATGTGAAGGGTCAGCTGAAGCTCTTCAATGTTGATGATAATCTGATTGAACCGATTAGTATGAAGGAGTTTGAATCAGAAGTGCGGCCTTTGATTTATACGCCGAGAAGAAAGAAAAATTAAATTATAAAAAATGCTGATATATCAAAGCTTACTAGGCAGAGATTATCAGCATTTTTGTTTATTTTAGGATATTATCTTCTAAGTGTTTTAGATGCTTTACCTGATTTAGGTAATCATTTTGTGGGTTTAGACTGTATACGAAGCTTCTTCCACGTCTTTGTTTTACTAAAAATTTTTGATTGACTAATGAATTTAAGGTATGTCTGATGACAGTCTGTTTGCCAAATGTGTTGTTAGGATCATTAACAATTTCATTGGCTGTGGCAGAAGTTTTATTTTTTATAGTAGAAATAATGAATTTCTCTAAATCAGATAGTTTTTCTAATTCAGTATCATTGTTAGTGGCAAATGATTTCCAAATTCGAATGCGAGTAGTATTCATACTATAATCAACGCTAATTTCAGGATCATTCAATTTGTTTTTTATAGCTGCATTAAAGATTCGTGGGCCACCACTAGCAGCAGTTTCTGAGATACCGATTCTTCTGAAGAGACTAGCTATTTCTGTATTACGGATTGAAGAATATTGACCACGCAAAAATGATTCTATGCTAACACGCATTGTTCCTGGATTGGTGAATTCGAAATAGCTTGGACGATCAACAATTTTAACGCCAACTAATCCATCGTAGTATGAATGCATTAAGCAATTTACCAAAGCTTCTTTAGCTGCCGAAACTAAATCACCATGATAAGAAGTTCGACTTAATTTTTCATCTTGGATGAACGGATCAGGAACACTATTTTCTAATTTTTCAGAGACAATATTGTAAAAAGAAAAAATATTTAGAGATGGGAAGTTCATATCTCCGGCAGAAACTCGATCAACCCAATTTGTGGAATTATCACTATTATATTTTTGGTAATCCAATTGAAATCTAGGAAAACGATCAGTAATGGAGATATATTTACCGAAGAAAAGTAGACCACCATCTGTTAAATGATAAGTGTTAGAATTACTAATTCGATCTTTTCTAAACACACCAATTGAATACAAAAATTCTTGATTATTTGTATTCTCCGAAACAGTAATAATTCCTTTTTGATTTAATTCATCACGGTATTCCTTAATACTTTTAGGATCGAGGTCATCTATAGTATAAGAGGCAGGGAGTAGGTGTGTATCGATTTCATTTTGACTTTCTACAGTAAAATATTTAAGTTGCTCCGCTGTGGCTACGCGATCGCCATCACCTGTACGAATGTATGCTTTTCCAAATGCAGTAATTGGTCTAGCATTATATTGTTCCGCATGGATAATGACCTGAATTAACTTTTTATCCTTAAAGTTAGTGACAGTGACATCTTGATTCTGAATGATAGGTTTACTTAGACAAGAAGGATTATTGTTATCATTAAAAATCTGCGTTTCAATATCCTCTGGATTATCTACGCCAATTATACTGTATTCATGAGCTTTTTTATCTTCCGCAATGCCTAGGACAATCAGACCACCTGCAGTATTTGCAAAAGAACTAACAGTTTCCCAGAAGGATTTTGGTAGTTTCCAACTAGCTTCTTTATATTCAATCGATTCACTTTCTGCAGGAGTTTTAAAAGTATTTGAAGAAGTAAGCTCTTGAAAATCTAAAAATGTCATGTTTTACACTCCAGTTTATTTAAAATAGTTTATTCAATTATATCTTATTTTTGTTATTTTCGCGAAAACAACGAAAACAACGAAAACAACGCGAAAACAAAGTGAAAATATCAAAGCTAAAGTAAACATGAACTATTGATGCTACGCCCTTTTTTGCTTGATTTTGGAATACATAAATTTTTATTTTATGTGCGAAAATTCGCGAAAACAAAGCAGATCTTTTTGCTATGCATCCCCCGTATAACCCATATCAAGAATCGGTAATTTTCTAACCGGCCTGCATCACCTATAATTTCAATTGAAATGATTGAGATAGGTGGTATGAAATATGAAAATTTTTATCGCAGGTGCAACTGGCCGTGTGGGCACACTTTTAACCCATGATTTATTACAAGATGGACATGAAATCATTGCCGGAGCGCGTCATCCCGAAAGAGTAGAAAAGAACGATCGCGTTACTCCAGTTAAATTCGATTTGCACGAAAGTGTAGCGCAAATGACCGAAGCTATCAAAGGTGCAGACGTAATTTACTTCACTGCTGGTTCAGGTGCCAAAGATTTACTTCAAGTTGATGCTTTCGGTGCAGTGAAATTGATGCAAGTTGCTGAAAAAGATGGTATTAAGCGTTTTGTGATGCTAAGTGCATTGTTCTCACTTGAACCAACTAAGTGGAGAACCGTTAAAGGTCTCGATGGCTTAACCGACTACAATATTGCCAAGTTCTTCGCTGACAATTACTTAATCCATGATACTGATCTAGATTACACGATTTTGCAACCAACGGTAATGACCGACAAACCTGGCACTGGCAAGATTACCGTTGATGAGGGGAAGTTTGGCTATAATCCAGCTGAAGATGTTGCCAGAACTTTAGCCGACATTTTGAAATACAAAAACACAAACTGCAAGATCATCAAGATGCGTGAAGGTGACACGCCAATTGACGATGCCTTGAGTCGAGTTTAATCAATAAAATCCTCTTTGAATACTATGTTAATTGACGGAACAATAAGTTCCGTTTTTTTCTTTTTTTAAAATTCATTAGTAGGTATAAACTAATAATATAAGTTTATCTTTATAACTTGAAAGTGAGGGTGTTTTTATGAAAAAAGGTAAGAAATTAGTATTGTTGCTAACAACGATCTTGATGCTGTTAGGTGAAGTAGGAATTAGTTCTACCGTAAGTAATCCAACTACCTCAGTTATGGCAGCGACTCGTAAGCCTAAACGTTCTACTAAAAAATATAGTAAAGCTAAAATTTGGACAGGCGATTACAAGATCGTTGGTAACAAAAAAAGCAAAATCTTTCATGTAATTCATGGTCATAGTTATCGTATGAACCGTGAAAATGCTGTATTTTTTAAGAGTAAGGCTGCAGCTCGTGCTGCTGGATATCGTGAATCCAAGAGATAAATTAATAAAAATAAATTAAATCACAACAAAATAAATAAAAAATTTTTAAAAGCGAGTATTAGTAAAATACTTGCTTTTTTCTTGCTATATAGGGATGAATTAAATAATAAGTGTTAGTTTTATGGACACTTCACTATTTTTGTCCAAGCAGAATAACTGTACCAACCCCTGAAAGAGGTTACAATGAAGATGTTAACCAAATAAACAGGAGGTTTGAAATATATGGATAAGAGAAAAGTAATTATTGTTGGTGCTTCACACGGTGGTCATGAATCTGCCATCGAATTATTAGACAAATACGATGACGTTGACGTAACTATTTATGAAGCCGGCGATTTTATTTCATTTATGTCATGTGGAATGCAACTTTATCTTGAAGGCAAAGTAACTGCTAAAGATGACGTACGCAACTTTGCACCCGAAGACGTTGAAGCTAAAGGCGGCCATGTCTACGCTAACCACGAAGTAACTGCTATTCATCCAGACGACAAGACTGTAACCGTTAAGGACGTCGTTAGCGGCAAAGAAAGCCAAGTAGAATACGACAAATTGATCTTGTCTTCCGGCGTTACTCCTAAGACCTTGCCAGTACCAAACAGCGACCTAAAGAACATCTTCTTAATGCGTGGTCGCGACTGGGCAACTAAGTTGAATGCTGCCAAAGATGATCCAGCTATCAAGAATGTTGTAGTCATTGGTGCCGGCTATATTGGTATCGAAGCAAGTGAAGTCTTTGCTAAAGCCGGCAAGCATGTAACTTTAATGGATATGATCGATCGTCCTTTGGGCACTTACCTTAACCCCGAACTTACCAATATCTTGGAGCCTGTATTTAAGGATCACATGGACCTTAAGATGAACGCTAAAATTACTGGCTTTAAGGGTGAGGACAAAGTTTCTGGCGTTGAAACCGACCAAGGCGTAGTTCCTGCAGATTTGGTCATCGTTTCTGCCGGTGTAACTCCTAATACTGCTTGGTTAAAGGGTACCGTTGATCTTGATCAAAGAGGCTGGATTAAGACTGACCCATACCTTAGAACTAATGTTAAGGATGTTTATGCAATCGGGGATGCCATCTTGCCACTTTCAATTCCTGCAGGCAAGCCAATGCCAATTGCCTTGGCAACCACTGCTCGTCGTGAAGCTCAATACTTGGTAGATCACTTATTTGAAGCAAAGCCAGACAAGGCCTTCAAGGGTGTCATCGGTGCTTCCGCATTAAGCGTATTTGACTATCACTTCGCTACAGCAGGTTTGAACCAATTCTCAGCTAAGAGAAACGACGTTCCATACGCAACCAGCTTCTATGAAGACTCAATGCGTCCTGCTTATATTCCTGAAAAAGACAATCCTAAGGTATATGTAAGTTTGACTTTCAATCCATATAATCACCAAATCTTAGGTGGTGCTGTTCTTTCTAAGTATGATATTACTGCACAAGGCAACGTTTTAGCTTTGGCAATTAGTCACAAGATGACGCTTGAAGACTTGGCTGAGCAAGACTTCTTCTTCCAACCTGGATTTGATCGTCAATGGAGCTTACTCAACTTGGCTGCACAACACGCCTTAGGTTTAGCTAAATTCTAAAAAATAAAATTTTCTGTTGACAAACTGTATTTGCAAGATTAGTTTAATATTAAATTTATTTAAGAAAGGAGCTACATATCATGTTAGAATCACAAAGCGCATTAACAGTAGAATTACGACGCCGCCACCAAAATGATGGTCTATTTTGTGATCCTAAATTATGGTGTGCGGCGATCCTAATCTCAGATAATTAATTTACTAATTATTCTATGAAGGTTCACATTCCTTAATTGGGATGTGGGCCTTTTTATTTTTTAGAAAAGAGAAACGACTATGAAAGCTATTAAATTTATCAGTACTACCAGTTTACTTATTGGTGCAGCTTTAAGTTTAACTGCATGTGGTCAAAATAATAAGAATGCAGCCAAGCCTGCGAATAAGTTTCCTGAACAAACCCCACAAAAAACAGGGCGGGACTTTGTCCTATGCTATTGAAACTGATACTCCTTTTAAAGGGATTTTTGATAGTCAGTTATCAGTTGATCAAGTGGATTCAGACGTAATGCAATTTGGTAATGAGGCTTTGTTCGATACTGATAATCAATATAAGATACTAATAAAGGCCCAGTTACTTTTAAATTAGACAAGAAAGCCAAGACAGTAACAATTACTGTTAAGAAAGGAGTTAAGTGGTCCGATGGCAAGCAAGTGGTTGCTAAGGATTTGGAATATCCATATGAAATGACTGCCAATAAAGCTACCAACAGTCTACGGTACTCAGATTCTCTAGCTAATATCGTAGGAATGAAAGCCTATCACAATGGCAAAGCGAAAACTATTTCAGGCATAACTTATCCTGATGGTGAAAATGGCAGAACTATTGTCATTCATTTTTTAGCAATGAAGCCAGGGATGTTGCAATCTGGTAATGACTATTTTATTGAAACGGCAGCTCCATATCATCATTTAAAGGATGTACCTTTCAGTAAATTGGTTTCATCAGATCAAATCAGAAAAGATCCATTATTCTTTGGACCATATAAAGTTAGCAAAGTTGTCAGAGGTCAGTCAGTAACTTGGGTTCCCAATAAATATTATTGGAGAGGCAAACCAAAGTTGAATAAGATTGTGGCGCAAGTTGTTTCGACTAAATCAGCCAGTCAAGCAATTAAGAGTCACAAGTTTGATATTGCAGATGTAGTTAACTCTGATTGGCAAGCCGTTAAGAACGCTAAGAATACTAACTTTATTGCTAAGATCCCTCTTGCATATAGTTACTTAGGCTTCAAAGTCGGGAAGTGGGAGAATGGCAAGAATGTCATGGACAAGAATTCTAAGATGAATAATAAATCTTTGCGGCAAGCAATCGCTTATGCGATGAATATTAATCAAGTTGAAAAGAGATACACGCAAGGTTTGACTTTCAGAGTGCCAACTTTGATTCCTGCTCAATTTGGCGATTACTTCGATAAAAATGCAAAAGGCTTTCCATACAATTTAAAGAAAGCCAACCAATTATTGGATAAAGCTGGCTACAAGAAGAAAGGCAAATGGAGGGTTCAACCTAATGGCAAGCCTTTGAATATTCACTTGGCCGCAATGACAGGTTCCGCAGTGCAAGAGCCGATTATTCAGAATTATATTCAACAGTGGCATAAAATCGGCTTGCATGTCAGCTTAACTGGTGGCAGATTAATTGAGTTCAATTCCTTCTACGACAAACTGGACCACGATGATAAAAATGTCGATATGTTTATGGCAGCTTGGTCATTGTCATCAGAGCCTTCACCAAGAGGGATGTACAGCGAAACTAACCCAATGAATGACTCTAGATTCGTTACCAAGGAAAACAATAAATTGCTTGATGAAATTGATTCTACTAAGGCATTCAATCACAAGTACCGGGTAGCAGCTTTTCATAAATGGCAACAATATATGAACGATGAAGCTTATATTGTGCCAATGACTAACTCTTATGCGATTCAAGCTGTTAATAATAAGATCGTGAACTACTCGTTAAAACCAGCAGTTGCAAATAGTGTTTGGTACAAAGTAGGCTTTAGTAAGTAGTTAATTTCTTAACGTTAAAGATGGTGTTCGTTTGAATTATGAGACTGGTAATAGTCGAATAGAATAAAAAGAAAATGATTCAATACCACTCAAGGTACTGAATCATTTTTAATTTGCAATCAAAATTTTCCAAAGTGAACTGCTAGTGTACCAGTTCTGGGGCTGAATAGCCGCTAAGCTAGCTACAATGATGAAGATGCCACCAATGGCAATAGATAAGGCAAAGATGTAATTAACCATGGTGAACTGCGAACTTTCATTAATAGATTGGCGCAAAATATGGATAGCAAGCGCAACTAAAATCATCCCTATTGAGATACCGATTTGGTAAAAAACATACATCAACTTTTCCCCAGTCTTTTTAAATCTGTTAAATATTATATGATTTTTTTGAATAATAAACAAAAATTAAAGTTAAATTTGACTTATATTAATAAGTCTATTATTATTCACACTAAAGTATGATGTTTCATGAATGAGAGGTATATAAATGGACTGGACCATTATACAGCAGGCATTGCCAGCATATGGGCATGGCTTCGTTCTTACCGTTTGGCTCTCATTGGTTGGGATTATTGGCTCAATCATTGTTGGAGTCATTGCAAGTTTGCTGCAATACTTTAAGACCCCGATCTTAAGTCAGATTGCAACAGCTTATGTCGAATTGGCACGCAATACCCCGCTTTTAATTCAACTTTTCTTTTTGTATTATGCATTTCCAGTAATTGGTTGGCGAATGTCATCAATTACTGCCGGAATTATCGGTTTGATTTTCCTTGGGGGAGGCTACATGGCTGAAGGGTTCACCGGTGGCTTCCAAGGGGTAACGGATAGTCAAATCAATTCTGGCGAAGCTTTAGGAATGAATCGCTTTCAATTAGCAAGATACGTTGTGTTCCCGCAAGGATTTGCCTTAAGTATGCCAGCTTTGGCAGCTAATGTGATTTTTCTTATTAAGGAAACATCTATCTTTACAGTGATTGCGATTCCAGAATTGACTAATACCGCATTGGACCTAATAGGAATGTATTACCGGTCTAACGAATATCTTTTAATGTTGGTTATCGGCTATGCGATTATTATGATTCCAGTAATTTTGCTTTTAAACTGGCTAGAAAGGAAAGTTCGTTATGGCGCATTCGGGGATTAATGTCTTATTTAGCGGCAGCAACTTTGATCGGCTATTAGTTGGTTTATGGACCTCTATTTGGATTGCTGCTTTGTCAATTATCATTGGATTGCTTATTGGAACTATATTCGGTGTTCTTCGGACAATGCCGAATAAAATAATTCGTTGCATTTTAAGAGTCTACATGGAGATCTTTAGGATTTTACCTAGTGTAGTTCTACTTTATTTGGTTTATTATATTTTGCCTCGTAGCTTGCATATTAATTGGCCGGGTACTTGGATGGCAGTCTTAGCTTTTTCGCTTTGGGTAGCAGCAGAGTTCAGCGATATTGTTCGTGGGGCTTTGCAATCCGTGCCATTAGCTCAAAAGGAAAGTGGCTTGGCATTGGGTTTGAGTAAGACGCAGCTTTTCTTGTATGTTTTGTTACCTCAAGCATTCAAGTTAGAGTTACCAGCTACGATCAACTTAGCAACAAGAGTAATTAAAACAACTTCTATTTTAATGTTGATCAGTGTAATGGATGTTATCAATGTGGGACAACAAATTATTGAAGCAAATAATCAAAAATTCCCAACAGGTGTTTTCTGGGTTTATGGTTTGATTTTCTTCTTTTACTTTATCCTGGATTATCCTTTATCAGTATGGGCAAAGAGTTTAATGGCAAAGCAAAAATAGGTGAGAAAAATGACTGAAGAAATTTTAAAAGTGGAACATCTAAACAAATTTTATGGTGACTGGCAAGCACTTCACGATATTAGCTTTAATTTGAAAAAGGGTGAAGTTTTGGCGATTCTGGGTCCCTCAGGTTCAGGTAAATCAACACTCTTAAGAACACTGAATGGTTTGGAAAATTATAAAAATGGTGAGATTGTCTTTCATGGTAAAAAGGTCCAGTCCTCTCCAAAAGAATGGCAAGCTATTCGACAAAAGATTGGCATGGTTTTTCAATCATATGATCTTTTTCCCAACCTAACAGTAATGCAAAATATTCTTTTGGCACCTACGAAGGTCCAAAAACGGGATCGAGCAGAAGTAGAACAAGAAGCACATCATTTGTTAAAACGGGTAAATATGGATCAATATGCTGACACGTATCCTCGAGAATTATCTGGTGGTCAACAACAAAGAGTGGCAATTGTCCGTACTTTAGCTATGAAGCCTGAAGTTATTCTACTTGATGAAATTACTGCATCTCTTGACCCTGAAATGGTTCGTGGTATTGAAGATATTGTTAAAAAACTTTCAGAAAATGATCATATGACAATGATTTTAGTTACTCACCAAATGAACTTTGCTAAACGTGTCGCTGATCAAGTCCTCTTTTTGGAAAAAGGCAGGATTATTGAGAAAACTCCTTGTGAACAGTTCTTTACTGAACCACAATCTGAAAGAGCTCAGCAATTCCTCACTGATATGGACTTCTAGGGGGATGAAACTATGAGTGGACGAAAGATATTCAACACTATTATTAGTGTAATTGCCGCTGTCGTAGTGTTAGCTTCAGCTTATATGGGTTTAACTAAACCATATCTAGCTCGTTCTGCTGGTGGTGGCGGTTGGAGTAACAATAATAGTGTGACCCAAATTAAGCGTCGAGGTTATATTCGAATTGGTGTTTATGGCGACTTACCACCATATGGTTGGGTTAACTCTCAAGGTAAACGGGTTGGTTTTGATTTGCGACTTGCACGAGAATTAGCTAAAGAATTAGGTGTGAAACCACGATTTACCCAACTTAACGGAAATAACCGGGTTGACGCATTGAATTCTGATAAAGTAGATATGGTCTTAGCCAACTTTACCAAGACTCCAGAAAGAGCAGAAGTAGTAGATTTTGCCCATCCTTACATGAAAGTATCAACTGGTGTCGTTTCACCTAAGAGTCACCCGATTACCAGTGAAAAGCAATTGCGAGGGAAACAATTGATTCTTTTGAAAGGATCAACGGGTGAAAACTACTTTGCTAACCGTCCTGGAATAAAGCTTTTACGTTTTGATTCAGAAACCCAGCAATTTAATGCAATGAAAAATAAGCGAGGAGCTGCATTAGCTGATGATAACTCCTACTTATATGCCTGGATTAAAAAGAATCCGCAATATGTAGTAGGAATTAGATCAATTGGTCCTCACCAATTTATTGCACCTGCTGTTAAGAAGGGTAACAAATCTTTATTGAAGTGGACTAATAAACAAATCAATCGTTTGACTGCTGAAGGTTTCTTCAAGAAAGATTACCAAATTGAACTTAAACCATACTTTGGTAAAGGAATTGTGCCTAGCGACATTTTATTAAAGTAAATCAAAAATGAAAAGAGAAGTAATTCAAACTTGGAATTACTTCTCTTTATTCTATGCCAAAGTATTTTTTAGCTGCGTCGCTCATCTTATTTGGTGACCAAACAGGGTACCAGACGAATTCGACGTCTACATTTTTAACTTCTTCGACCTGTTCTACTTCTGCTTTGATTTTATCAAGGCCGTAAAATTAAATTGAACACTTTGTAAAAAATAAAAGCCCATCTGGGCCTGTTTGATAGAATGTTAATAACCACAAAAACTTCTATTGGAGGTCACAATGGACTCTTTATATTCTACCATGAATCAGCGCATTAAAGGCAAACACTTATCATTCGAAGAGCGGGTTATTATCCAAACTCGTATCAAAGACGGCTTCTCTCTTAGAGCTATTGTACGTGAACTTGGTTGTTTCCCGTCTACCATCAGCTATGAAGTCAAACGCGGTACTGTTTCTCTTTATCATGGCAAACAGAGCCGGTACAAGGCTGATCACGGTCAAAGCGTTTATCAGGCTAATCGACACCATTGTGGCCGCAAATCAGACTTCTTGAAGAAATCTGATTTTATCGAATATGTTAACAAGCATTTCTCTGAAGATAACTGGTCGCTTGATGTATGTGTCAATCGCAGTTTGGTTTTAGGACATAAGACTAGAGATGATCAAGTACTGCTGACTTTGTCTGAGCGAATGAGTCGCGAGTTTTTAATCTTGCGGATTCCCGATAAGACCGCTGCCAGTGTCATGCATGCTTTTAGAACGCTTCAAAAACAATACAGCGAGCACTGGAACGACATCCTCAAGACAATCACTACTGATAATGGCTCGAAGTTCGCGGATTTAGCTAATTTAGAGCAAGTCTCTAAAACGCTTGTTTACTATGCTCATCCATATACTTCTTGCGATAAAGGCACTGTTGAAAGACATAACGGCCTTATTCGTAGGTTCATACCTAAAGGTGATTACATCAATGACTATTCTCTTCAAGACATCATTAATATTGAAACCTGGTGCAATTCACTGCCGAGAAAGATCTTAGCATATCATACCCCAGATGAAATCTTTGAAAAGGAATTGGATCGTATCTATCAAACAGCATAAGTGTTCAATTTATTATTGCAATTTACGAACTCACTAATTAAATAAAAAGAATATAAAAAATGCTTAGTACCTAGTTGGTATTAAGCATTTTTGTTTAGCCTATAATGAGCATTCTCCAGAATTGACTACTGGTGTACCAGTTGTGCGGCTGAATTGCGGCCAGGCTGGCGATAATGATTAAAACGCCAGCCGTTGAGATCGAAATGGAAAAGATGAAGTTAGTGAAATTGGCAGGGTAGCTGCTTTTGCGACATCCCCTGAAGATGTAAAGTGCAAGACCCACGAAAAAGAAACCTACAAAAATTCCGATTTGATACCAGATATCCATACTACTCCTTTGATTGATAACCAAAATACTTCTTTGCTGCATCGCTCATTCGATCCGGCGACCAAACCGGATACCAGACAAATTCTACGTCCACGTTTTTTACTTCTTCAACTTTTTTAACTTCTTTGGTGATCGCATCAATTAAAAAGCCGGTCAATGGACAGGCTGGGGTGGTCAACGTCATGTTGATTAGGCAGATGCCATCTTTGTCCAAGTCGATACCATAGATTAAGCCTAAATTAACCACGTCGACGTTTAATTCAGGGTCGATCACCTGAGCGAGGTGGTTAATGATGTCGTTTTTGATTGTTTCGCCGTCTCTCATTATGCATCCTCACCAAAAATCTTTGCTTTGATTGCTTGTCCGGTTGGCGTACCAGCTAAGCCACCGATTCCTGTTTCGCGTAGGGATGCTGGCATTTGGTGGCCAACTTTTTTCATGGCATCGATACATTCGTCAGCCGGAATTACACTAGTGCATCCCGCCAGCGCCATATCTGCCGCAATCAAGGCGTTCCCAGCACCAATCGCATTTCTTTTCACGCAAGGCACTTCAACCAGTCCTGCAATAGGGTCACAAACAAGGCCAAGCAAATTCGACATTGCAATCGATAAAGCCTGTGCGCTTTGTTCGGCGGTGCCGCCAGCTGCTTCAACTGCCGCAGCCGCACCCATGGCAGAGGCAGAGCCTACTTCAGCTTGGCAGCCGCCAGTAGCACCAGCGATTTCGGCATTGTTGGCGATCACCATGCCAAAGCCACCGGCAGTGAACAAGAAGCGAATCATTTGCTCCTCAGTTAAGTTGAGTCGCTTTTCTAATAAAAACAAGACACCAGGCAAGGTGCCGGATGAACCCGCTGTTGGCGTAGCACAAATGACACCCATTGCCGCATTAACTTCGTTAGTTGCAACAGCATTCTGTACGGCAGTCATGATCGTGTCGCCAGAAAGGGTGTGGCCTTTCTCAATATATTTCTTGATCTTCACGGCCTCACCGCCAGTTAAGCCAGTGCTAGAAAACACACCATTGCCGCTGCGACCTTTTTTCACCGCATCGCGCATGGTTTCCAGATTGTATTTCATTTTGTTCCAGACTTTTTCACGAGGTAAGCCTGACATTTGGCATTCTTGTTCAATGATCAATTCAGAGATAGGTTTGCCTGTTTTTTCGGAGTCGGCGACAATTTCTTTAATGTGGTTGTACATGATTTTTTCCTATCTATAAACAAATGATGTGAGGATATTTCTTCCGTAATTCACCAGTTAAGGCTGGTTTGAAGTAATTTTGGATATCGTACTCATAGATGTAACAAGCGTGCGACTTGTAGATTCTTTTTTCCTTAAAAGGGGCCTTGAGTTTCAAAAAGTCAGATAAGGATCTCTCGTGATTAAGTTTTCTCTCAAAATCAACTAAGATCACGATTGGTAGAGAACCAGCTGGCTTGATGTTGATGCCGTGTAAGACGATGTCGCGCACTTCGATGGCACCGCCACCGATAGAGCAGCCTGATAATTGGGCCTTCTTTTCACCATCTGACATGTCCAAAATCGCAGTGTTAGGGTGGCCGATGGGGCTTTGGCCTTCTTCTTCAACAAAGCGAATATCGATTCCGCGTTGACGCGCAATCTCAGGTGCTCGCGGCACACGCAAATCCTCTGTAGTAAAGCCCAAGATTCCTGCAGCGATGGCATAGTCAGTACCATGTCCGCGGTGCGTTTGCGCAAAAGAGCCATAATAATGAACAGTAACTTTTTTAGGTACGCCGCCGAACAAGCGGTTTCCTTCACGGCCAATGGCTACGGCACCGGCAGTGTGTGAGCTTGACGGTCCGACCATGACAGGTCCGATGATGTCAAAGACGCTCTTGTAACGATTCTCCATTGTAAGATCCCCTAATGTATTATAATTCTCGTTTCTCATTATAACGGATAATGGGAAATTGATAAGTAAAGATTGCGATGATTTTCAATCTTTTGAGAAATAGAGTAATCGTAATTACTGTAATTATAATTACTGAAATCTAACTAAAATAAAAATTTCTTATTCTTGTACATTTTCAGTATAATTTAGTAGCATAATAAAGATCGTTTTTAGAGAAGGATAAATTATGACTAACAAAAAAGACAAATTGAAGCAAAATTTAGAGAAGGTTGCTGAAGAACGCGGCGACCAGCAAGCAGTATCTTATCAAGACTTGTTCAGTCCAATGTTCATGCAAAAGAATACCAGCTTTGCTACGATTGATGTGTTTGTAAGAGAACTTGGCTTGAAGGACTTCCAAGAGATCGAAAAGATTGATGACAAAGTAATCGACGATTTTGTCAAAAAAGAGACGAAATTTAATAATTGGCAAGAAATGCAACAGCGTGCGGTAAGCGAATACATGACTAGCTTATTTTAATAAAAAGTAACCCCTAAAGTCGGTTATTAGTTGATAAGAATGGTATCATTAATATAGTAGTAAATATATATTTTTGGCGTAAAAAGAAAAGGAAGAGAACGATGGAAGATAAAGAAATTGTTCAAAAGATTGAACAGGGCGTCAAAGAATCAGAAAATTGGAGTGTATATCACCACTTAAAGGATAAGTTAGGTTATCCAGCATTGATGTTGCGTCAAACTAACACAAGTGCAAATAGTTTCGGCGTAAACATCGATATCTTTAAAGGATATGCTTACTTGTTCTTGGACAATGGTACACCTGCAGAACCTGGCAAGCCTTTCTCAGTGCAAGAGATGTCAGATTGGGTAGCTTTGAAAGAACTGCTTGACATCATTAAGCCTTATATAAAAAAATAAATCCATAAAAAATACGAATTTGCCATTATGGCAAATTCGTTTTTATTTGTGGGAAAGGGATCAGAATGCAAAAGTACACAAGATTAGCAACTAAAGATGACTTGGCTGAGATTATGACTATTATTGGGGATGCCAAGGTATTTTTGAAAAAGTCAGGCAGCACGCAATGGCAAAATGGCTATCCAAATGAAGAATCAATTTTAGATGATATTAAGAATGGTGATGGATATGTTTTAGTAGTTGGCGATAAGGTGGCTGGCTACACTGCCGCAATTACTGGTGTAGATCCCCATTATCTGAAAATTGAAGGTGGCAGCTGGAGCGACAACGATGATCCTTATACAACGATTCACCGCATTTGCTTGAGTTCAAATTATCAAGGTCAAGGCTTAAGTAGGATCTTCATGTCAGATATCATCAGTTTGGAATATGCGACCGGTATCAGAAACTTTCGTGTTGATACCCATCGTTTGAATAAGCCAATGCAAAAGCTGGCAACCGGCAACGGTTTTGAATATCGTGGTATTATCCAAGTCGATGATGAGGTTGATCCAGACCGCTTGGCTTACGAATTAAATATGTAGAAAATAAAAAGCCCATAATTGCTACAAGAAGTAACAATTATGCGGCTTTTTTACTTTTCGTTATAAAGAACTTTAACAGCATCGATATCACATTGTTGGATGGTGTATGAAATGATTGAACCGTAGAGGTAGCCACGTGGTACAGCAGGCAGTTGTGTGATACCAGCCCAACCAGTGTTGCTGTAGTTACCAGCGTTCATTGATACATCGGCTTTCTATTTAATTTTTTACATTATCTAACTATTTGTAACCCATTTGCAAGCGTAAGGCCTCGTAAATGGGCTTGCCGCCAAGCAAGTCGAGTACGTAGTAAGAAATAAAGGTAACGATGATTAATGGCAAGACTTGTTGGACAGTACCGACCATTTCGGTTAACAACATGATCGCAGTAAAGGGTGCTTTTTCGATCGCACCAAAGTAGGCGGCCATTGAAATAACCAAGATGTGAACGAAGTACATTGACGGAATGATGCCTAATTTAATCATGACGTTGGCACAGATCATGCCTAAGATCGCACCTAAAACCAGGATCGGCATGAAGATACCGCCAGGCACTGATGAACCATAAGACAGCATTGAGAAGACAAAACGAATGACGAAGAGAATGATAGGGATAATTACCAAACTCCATGGTCCAAGCAGTAATTGTGTGTCGAGCTTATGGTTGGACAAATCAGCGATCAAAACGTGTGAACCACCGAGCAGGTGAGAATTCCAAAGACCAATTGGAATAATCGAGATCAAAGGAATAATGCTGTGGTAGTAAGCAGGAATCTTCTTAAGTTTACTGAAGATGGGCTCCAAGCTAAGCAATGTATATTGGTAGCAGTAAGCTAAAAGTCCTAATACAATACCGATAATTGGCAAAGTCCAGTAGGCATTGATTGGGAAGTAGCCGCGAACTGGCAAGTATAAACATGGCTTGTTACCGAAGAACAGAATAGTCATGAAGTCAGCTGAGACGCTGGCGGCTAAAATTGAGACCACCTTTTTGGGTTTAAAGCTGAAGGAGATTTCTTCAACTAAGAACATTGCGCCGGCAATTGGTGCACTAAAGGCAGCCGCAAGTCCTGCCGCAACACCACATTCTTGCAGTTCCTTAATTTGATCTTTGTCTGATTCAAAGATGCTTTCGGCTAACCCTTGTCCAACCATGGCACCCATTTCAATACATGGACCTTCACGTCCCAGCATTAGGCCAGGGCAGATTGCCAGCAGACCACCAACAAATTTACGCCATAAGATTGACCGCCATGGCATCTTGTTTTCACCTAAGAAAACAGCTTCAATTTGCGGTACACCAGAACCGACTAATTGATTCAAATATGGTTTAGTGATGTGACCTAGTACAAGGCAGATAACGATCATCAAGATAACATAGGGCACAAGCCACATTGGTTGTGCCGCCATCTTCGGGTAAATGAAGTTGAGGATCTGCATCGTATGGTCAATGACCCAGCGAAAGACGCTTACGATTAGACCGGTGATGATGCCTACAAGAATCGCCCGGTACAGGTGATAAGACATGTCACTGGAAAACGGTTTTCTTAAAATTTGTTTTGCAGTTTTTATCATAATTATTTCCTTATTACTGAAGTTTAGTACAACTTTATCTTATCACATGCAAACAGCCCTTGTTCAGGGCTGTTTGCATGTAATATTGAATAAAAATTATCTATTTTCTTGAACTACCTTAACAATTTGAATGATGATAGTAGGCATTAATGCTAACCCGATAATCCAAAGAAGTTGAGTGTTAGTCAATGGAGTTACGGCAAACAAGCTGTGAAGGCCTGGTACGAATAAAATCAATGCAAGCAATAATGTACCAACTGCAAAGGCAGCTAAGCTGTACCAGTTATTCTTAAAGCCAATTTTGAAAATACTGTGCTGTGAACGGCAGTTGAAACCATGAAGCAAACGAGCAAAAGTCAAAGTTGAGAAGGCCATGGTACATGCGACAGCTGTACTAGTTTGACGACCAATCATGAAGGCTGCAATTACGCCAACTGAAATGATTGCCCCTTGAAGGGTAACTCTTGTTACCAAGTTTTTATCAAGAATACCAACCTTAGGATCACGTGGCTTTCTATCAAGAATGTCTGGTGCACCAGGTTCCACCCCGATTGCCAAAGCTGGAAGGGAGTCGGTTACCAAGTTGATGAACAAAAGCTGAACTGCGATAAATGGCACTGAAAAGCCACCAATTGAGGCAAAAAGGACAGTGATGATCGCAGATAAGTTACCTGAAAGAAGATACATAATTGCGTTCTTAATATTTTCAAAAACGGTCCGACCATTGGCAACAGCCTTGATTATTGTAGCAAAGTTGTCGTCGGCCAAGATCATACTGGCTGCATCTTTTGATACTTCGGTACCGGTGATTCCCATAGCAACACCAATGTCGGCTTTCTTCAAGGCAGGGGCGTCGTTGACACCATCACCAGTCATAGAAACAATCTTGTCCTTCTTTTGCCATGCGTTAACGATGCGGATCTTGTTTTCTGGCGATACACGGGCATAAACGGCGATCTTTTCAATCTTTTGTTCAAGTTCTTCGTCGCTCATCTTATCAAGTTCGAGACCAGTAACGGCAATGTCGCCATCGCTAAAGATACCGATCTTTTTGGCAATGGCGACGGCAGTAACCTTGTGGTCACCAGTGATCATGACAGTACGGATACCGGCTTTTTTAGCACGAGCAACAGCTTCAATACTTTCTTCACGAGGTGGGTCCATTTCGGAAACCAAACCGATGAAAGTAAAGCCATATTCAGTTTCAGGTGATAAGTCTCCGTCTTTTTCCTTATAAGCAAAAGTTAAAACACGTAAACCATTTTCTGAGAAGTGTTCGTTTTGCGCTAAAATTTTCTTCCTGTCTTCGTCGGTCATTGGACGGACTTCATCGCCGATGCGGATGTTGTCACAGCGGTCGAGCAGGACGTCAATGGCACCCTTAACGAAGATAGTAGGTACAGTGTGAATCAAGTGCTTGGTACTCATCAACTTACGGTCAGAGTCAAATGGCACTTCTTGTTGACGAGTTAAAAGACCACGCAAGTCATTTTCGGATAAACCAAGTTGGTTATTGCCAAGGTCAATGCCTGGCACCTTGCGGTACATTTCAAGTAAGGCTGATTCGGTTGGGTCACCGATGCTCTTGCCGTCTTTTAAGCTTGAGTCGTTGTTTAATACTGCGTCGTATAAAAGGTAGCGGTGTAATTGATTGCCTAAGTCTAGTTGATCAGGTTTTAAGACTTCGCCACCAATGTAGATGTCTTCAACGGTCATCTTGTTTTGGGTTAAAGTACCGGTTTTATCGGAACAAATAACGGAAACGGAACCTAAAGATTCAACGGCAGCCAAGTTCTTGATAATGGCATTTTCTTTGGCCATCTTTTGTGTACCCATAGCTTGCACGATGGTTACGATTGAACTCAAGGCTTCAGGAATTGCGGCTACAGCTAAGGCAACTGCAAAAAGAAGTGCATCCATAATCGGTTGACCGCGCCAGATTTGCAAGCCAAGTACGATGGCACAAATGATCAAAATTGCCGTGGCCAGTTTGGATGAGAACTTATCAAGTGAGACTTGAAGTGGGGTACGACGTTCCTTAGTTTCATTCATCAAGGAAGCGATCTTACCGATCTCGGTGTTCATCCCCGTGCCGGTAACTAATACATTAGCGCGGCCGTAAGTAACTAGTGAACTTGAGTAAACCATGTTGAGACGGTCACCCAATGGAATTTCATGATCGAAGTCAACGTCGGCCTTATCGATATTGGTTGATTCACCGGTTAAAGAACTTTCGTTAACTTGCAGAGAATAGTTATCCAAAATTCGTCCATCGGCAGTAACCATGTCGCCGGCTTCCAAAAGCATGATGTCGCCAGGTACAACGTCTTTTGAATCGATTTCGATCTTTTCACCATTGCGCAGAACTTTGGCACTAGGTGAGGACAGCGACTTGAGCGATTCAAGCGATTTTTCTGCTTTAACGTGCTGCACCGTTCCTAAAATTGCGTTTAAGATCAGTACGGCAATGATAACCAGCGTACTTTCTAAATCACCAGTAAAGGCAGAAATAACTGCGGCGATGATCAAGATGATGACCATCAAATCTTTAAACTGCTCTAAGAAAACTTGAAAGGCCGTTTTCTTTTTGCCTTCAACTAAGGCGTTTTTACCGTATTTGGCTAAGTTTTCTTCAGCCTGCTTAGTCGATAAACCATCGCTGCCGGTTTTAAACTCTTTTAAAACCTCGTCCTTGGTCTGTAAATAATACTGTTTCATATAATCCTCCAGAATTGGGCGTGTCTAGACAAAAAAAGAGACCATGCCCAAACTTAAAAAAGTTTATGCATAGTCTCACCATTTAAATTTACAGCGGAAATTGCTTTCGTGATATGACGCCGTAAATACAATTAATTTGTCGGTTACTCCCTATATGTATATTAAAATTAAATCATACGACATTGTTCTTGGCAATAAAAAAATAATATAATTAAAAATCATAAATTGGAGGGGAAAATATGAATGAGGTGATTTTGCCGCGCAAACGCTGGCAACAGATCTTTAACGTGCAAATGATTTTTGCACTAATCGTAACAATTTTAGAAATGCTTCCTAAGCGAGGACACACTGCAGGTAATATTTTTCAGTTAGTATTCTTATGCTTAGTCATTGGTTTAAATTTTTACGTTCAATTTAAGCGTAAAAATCCTAGCAAGCTTAATCATGAGATTACTCGCTGGATAAATCTCTGGCTGTTTAGCGGTTATTTCATTGATGTCTGTTTAGCAACGGGTAATTATTTATTACTTTTCAAATTTCTTGCCCCATGCCCATGGATCCTCGTGCCAGGTCTTTAGTACATCGTTGTTTCAAAATATTGGCAATTTAACACAAAGTCGATTATGGTACTATGTTTTGTAAGGAGATGATGAAATGGAGTTCAAAGATAAATATCATCTAACAACAGAGCAAAATAAAAGGTATGCTAAATCAAATTTAGCACGTTTAGTTTTCGCAAATACTAGATTTGAAGGACTTTCTACTACATTACCTCAGACAGAGATAATAGTTTCTGGATTAGGAGTAGATGGAGTACCAGTTGATGATATAAATACAATCGTTCAATTAAAAAGAGGCTGGCAATATATTATTAACGAAACCAAGCCACTTTCTCTACGAATCGAAAAAAATATAAATCTAATTGTTGCTAGAGACGATGCAGTATTTCCTGGAGAATTAAGAACGGGTATAGCTACCTATAAAGGGGATTTTGTTCCACCAGAAAATATTAGTGAAGATGAAGAAGAAAAATATCTAAATGACTTAATTAACAGCGATCGCTCTGCAACAGATAAGGCATTAACTTTAATGTTCCATAACATGAGACAGCAAATATTTTGGGATGGAAATAAACGATCAGCTATTTTAGCCGCAAATAAATTGATGATTGAAAATGGTGCCGGTCTGATTGCCGTGCCCGAAGATAAATATCCAACTTTTCTAAGAAAAATTTCTGATTACTATCTTTCTGATGACATGAAAGAAGTAAAAGAATGGACCTATAAAAATGGAATTCAGGGCATCGAGTTAAGAAATAAAAAGTCTGAAGATACTAAGATTGATCCTAACTTACAGAAATATTTAAATAAAAAAAACACCGGCATCTTATCATTTAGATAAGTGTCGGTATTTTAGTATCTAATTATTTATTACTTTTCAAACTTCTTACCCCAAGCCCATGGATCCTCGTGCCAGGTCTTCAAGACATCGTATTGTTCACTTGAGATGTGGCCTGATTCGTTTTCCTTCTTAAGAAGTTCTGGGTAGGAAAGAAGTGGAGCATATTTAACGCCGCTCTTAGCAAAGTTTTCTTTTGCGTCTGGTAAGTAGTAAGTGAAGATTGATGATACGCCGATTACGTTGCCACCGTCTTTTTCAGTTGCTTTAACAGCGTTAAGAACTGAGCCACCAGTAGTGATTAAATCGTCGATTAAAACGATCTTGTCGTCTTTAGTGAAGCGACCTTCGATTTGACGTCCCTTACCGTGGTCTTTTGGCTTTGGACGGACATAAATCATTGGAAAGTGTAATTTGTCAGCAACCCAAGCTGCGTGAGGGATACCGGCAGTAGCGACACCACCGATGATGGTTGCTTCAGGAAATTCTTTTGCAATTAAGTTAGCTAAGTCACTGGCAATCATGTCGCGTAATTCTGGGTAAGAAACAGTCAAACGCAAGTCAGTGTAGATTGGTGAAAGCATTCCACTTGCATAGGTAAATGGTTTGTCAGGTGAGATAGTGATGATTTTTTCTTGGATAAGTTGAGAAATAATTTGATCTTTATGCATTTTAGTTGAACTCCTTCTTGATTGCTTCATAAGCAGCTTCTGGATCACTGGCTAAAGTGATAGGACGGCCAACAACGATGGCACTTGAACCCCATGCCTTAGCATCGGCTGGTGTTGCAACTCTTGATTGGTCATCTTTGGCGTTGCCCTTTGGACGAATGCCGGGAGTGACATATAAGAAATCGTCGCCGATTGCTTCGTGCAATTCTTTGACTTCAAGTGGTGAGCAGATAACGCCGTCTGCACCAGCAGCTTTTGCCATCTTGGCCAGGCTGAGTACTTGTTTGTCCATTGGTAAAGAACAGTTTTGTTCGTGGGCTAAAACATCGTCTGAAATTGAAGTCAATTCAGTGACAGCCAAAAGCTTAGGTACGCTCTTGCCAGCGGGTGTGCCAGCGATTAAACCGTCTTTAGCGGCCTTGATCATTTGACTGCCGCCAAGTGCGTGCACCGTAGTAAAGGTGATACCAAGTTTTGCTAAAGCCTTAGCACCGTTGTAAACAGTGTTAGGAATATCATGCATCTTAAGGTCCAAGAAGATCTTGTAGCCTTGGTCGGCTAATTCTCTGACTACGTCAATACCAGCATTATAGAAAAGCTCCATGCCAACTTTGATAAAGACGTTTTCCGGTTTGCCTAGTTTTGACAAAATTTCGTGTAATTTTTCTTCATTGTCCAAATCGAGGGCAACAATTACAGGTCTACTCATTTTTACCTCCACAAAAAAAGTCTATACATGGCGCAGAGAGACACCAGGTATAGACTTTCCCAGATAATTTAAGTCAATATTTTGAACTTGCGGTCTCTCTGTACCGTTTAAAGTTTGATCAAAACGAAGTTTAACACCATCGAAAATAAAATACAAATAAAATTTGGGACTTTGAAAAAATGAAAAAGGCGTGTACAATCTGTTCTAAAAAATAAGCGAATGTCCGTGAGCATTCATTTTTGGAGGAAAATTATGACAAATACACACGTAAGTTTACCAGGATTAGATTTGAAGAACCCAGTGATGCCAGCAAGTGGTACCTTTGGCTTTGGTGATGTGCCAGCAGCTCAGAAGTTCGATTTAAACGACTTGGGTGCGATGGTGATCAAGACCACGACGCCACATGCGACAACCGGTAATCCGCAACCACAGATCGCTGTTTTAGACGACGGTGTTTTAAACTCAGTTGGTTTAACTAACCCAGGTGTTGACGCAGTAATTAGTGAGAAACTTGTTCCACTCAGAAAACAATACCCAGACCTGCCAATTATGGCTAGTGTGGGTGGCGATAGCGAAGACGACTACGTTGAAGTCGCTAAGAAGTTGTCTGACTCAGCTTTAGTTAATGCACTCGAAATCAACGTTTCTTGTCCTAACGTTGATCGCGGCGGTATGAGCTTTGGTGTGCATCCCGACGTCGTTGAAGAGTTAACCCAGAAAATCAAAAACGTGGTCAACGTTCCAATCTACGTTAAGCTAACACCAAACGTCACTGATGTAGTTACTATCGCCAAAGCTGCCGAAAAGGGCGGTGCTGATGGTCTTTCCATGATCAACACTTTGCTTGGTATGGACATTGATGTGAAAACGAGAAAGCCAGTGCTTGGCCACAACGTGGGTGGTCTCTCCGGTGAAGCTGTTAAACCAGTTGCTCTGCGCATGATTGCCCAAGTTCACCAAAGTGTGAACTTACCAATCATCGGTATGGGCGGCATTAGTTCAACCGAAGATGTCGTCAAATTCATGCTTGCCGGTGCCAGTGCTGTTGCCGTAGGGACTGCTCATTTCCACGACAGCATCGCCTCCAAGCATATTGCAGATAGTTTGCCAGTCGAACTTAAAAAATTAGGCGTTGACGATATCAACGATTTAGTCGGTCAAATTAAATTCAATTAATTCCTTGACAAATGCTGTCATTTACAGTAACTTTAAAGCAATGAATGTCCTTTAAAATTAGTCCCGTGAGGCTAGCAAGGCAGGCTTAAATTAAGTTTCGACTTTACAGAAAGCTCCTAGTCTCAGAGAAGACTGGGAGCTTTTTTCATGGGCAAAAATTAGGAGGCTGTTAAATTGGCAAAAGAAATTCAGGATGCGCTTGCAATGAAGCGTGCGCTAACGCGTATTACTTACGAAATCATCGAACAAAATAAGGGTACCGATGATCTAGTATTAGTTGGGATCAAGACACGTGGTGTTTACCTGGCTAACCGCATCCATGACAGAATTCAAAAACTTGAAGGCGTTGATGTTCCGGTCGGTGAACTTAACATCACCCTTTACCGTGATGACCGTCATGATGCATCCTTGAAGCAAGATCCAGTTGTTAACTCTGATCAAGTTGGTGTCGACATCGATGACAAGCACGTTGTCTTGATCGACGATGTTATCTACACCGGTCGAACAATTAGAGCTGCGATGGATGCCTTGATGCACGTTGGTCGACCAAGTTCGATCAGAGTGGCAGTTTTGGTTGACCGTGGTCACCGTGAATTGCCAATCCGTGCAGACTTTGTTGGTAAAAACATTCCAACTTCTGCCGACGAACAAGTCGCTGTTAATGTAGTTGAAAAGGACGGCAAGGATTCAGTTGAACTGAAGACTTTGCCAAAATAAAAAATAGAAAAAGTAAATAATTCAACCATTTAATTGACTCCAGAGAGGGCCAGAAGGGTTGCTTAGTTTTTCGCATACAAAAATGCGAAGAAAAAGCCTGGAGCAATTAAATGCTTCAGGCTTTTTTGATAGAAAGAATCGAAAATGAAAAATTTAAATCTTGTCAGTTTACCACATTTTGTTAGTGTTGAAAATTTGCATGTTGATGAAGTAGAGGCTTTGATCAAGCGAGCAGAATACTTCAAAAAAGGCGGTGCAACGCCTCGCTTAACCAAGCCGGTATACGTGACCAACATGTTCTTTGAAGACTCAAGCAGAACACATACGAGTTTTGAAATGGCTGAAAGAAAGTTGGGCTTAACAGTCGTCCCATTTGATCCAGCTCACTCATCAGTTAATAAAGGTGAAACTTTATACGACACTTCACTCATCATGAATGCCTTAGGTGTTGATCTTGAAGTGATCCGCCACTCACAAAATGAGTACTACAACGATTTGATCAACTTAAAAGATTACCAACACTTAAACATCGGTGTGATCAACGCAGGTGATGGTAGTGGTCAACACCCTAGTCAATGTATGCTCGACATGATGACCATCCACGAACACTTCGGCCACTTCAAAGGCTTAAAAGTAGCCATCGTCGGCGACATCACTAACTCAAGAGTCGCAAAAAGTGACATGGAACTGCTTACCAGATTAGGCGCAGAAGTCTACTTCTCAGGTCCAAGCTACTGGTATTCAAAGGAATTTGATAAATACGGTAAGTATGAAGAATTAGACAAGTTGATCCCTGACATGGATGTCATGATGCTGCTTAGAGTACAACATGAACGTCATGCAGGTGATCCTAATGAAAAGAAATTTGATGCAAAAGCATACCATGAAAAATATGGCATCAACCACAAACGTTACAATGAATTAAAGCCAGATACAATTATCATGCACCCAGGTCCAATTAACCACGACGTTGAACTTAGCGGTGACTTGGTCGAAAGCGACAAGTGTATGTTTGTCCGTCAAATGCAAAATGGCGTCTTCATGAGAATGGCCATGATTGAAGCAGTATTACGCGGAAGAAAGCTCGGAGGTCTCGAATAATGACAACAGTAATTAAGAACGGTACCGCTTATCAAAATGGTCGCTTAGTTAAAGCAGATGTTTTAATTGACGGTCAAAAAATTAAAGCAATCGGTACTGATTTAACAGGTGACAAAGTAATTGATGCTAAAGGCAAGTTAGTCAGCCCCGGCTTAGTTGATGTCCACGTTCACTACCGCGATCCTGGTCAAATTTATAAGGAAGATATTAGAACAGGTAGCGAAGCTGCAGCCCGCGGTGGTTTTACCACAGTCGGTGCCATGCCAAATGTCACTCCTGTACCTAACACACCAGAATTAATGGAAAAGATGGTTGAAGAAAACAAGAAGAAGGGTATCGTTCACATCTTCCAATACGGTCCAATCACTAATGATGAAACAACTGATGTCATTCCTGATTATGCCGCTTTGAAAAAAGCTGGTGCTTTTGCCTTAAGTAATGACGGCCACGGCGTGCAAACCGCCCAAACTATGTACCTGGCTATGCAAAAAGCTAAGGAAAACAACTTGATTGTCGCAACTCATGCTCAAGATGATTCATTATTTGATCACGGCATCGTCAACGCCGGAAAAACCGCAGAAAGGTTGAACTTGCCACCTGTTACTGAGCTTGCGGAAACTACGCAGATTGCGCGTGACTTGCTCTTAGCGCAAAAGACTGGCGTGCACTACCACATCTGCCACGTTTCAACTAAAACGAGTGTTGAACTGGTACGTATGGCAAAGGCCCGCGGTATCAACGTCACTTGTGAAGTCGCACCGCACCACATTTTGTTAACTGATGACGATATTCCAAAGGACAACGGCTACTACAAGATGAATCCACCTTTGAGAAATAAGGAAGATCAAGCAGCTTTGTTAGTTGGGTTACTTGATGGCACAATTGATTTGATTGCCACTGACCATGCGCCTCACGCTAAGAAAGAAAAGCAAGGCGGGATGAAAGGTGCCGCATTTGGAATCACAGGCAGCGAAACAGCTTTTAGTACCTTGTACACCAAGTTTGTAAAAAACGAAAAAGTCTTTACGCTTGAACAATTATTATCATGGCTCAGCGATAAGCCGGCTAAGACCTTCGGCCTTAAAAACGCCGGTGTGCTCGAACCAGGAATGCCTGCTGATATTGCTATCTTTGATCTTGAGCATGAAAAAGAAATCAAGGAAGCAGACTTTAAGTCTAAGGGTGTCAATACACCATTTACCGGCCACAAGGTTTATGGTTCAACAGTGATGACAATGGTTGACGGTAAAGTTGTCTACCAGGAGGGAGCAGAGTAAATGTCAATGCGTTATTTAATTTTAGAAGACGGCAGTATCTATGCCGGTGAAGGCTTCGGCGCCGATCGCGAAACAACCGGTGAAGTTGTTTTCACAACAGGGATGACCGGTTATCAAGAAGCAATCACTGATCAAAGTTACGCAGATCAAATCTTGGTTTTCACTAACCCATTGATTGGTAACTACGGGATTACTTTAGCTGACTATGAATCACTTGAACCAAAGATCAAGGGCGTGATTTGCCACCAAGTTGCCCGCCATCCGGACAACTGGAGAATGCAAACGACTTTGCCTAAGTTCTTAGAGCATTTGGATATCCCAGGCATTCAAGGAATTGATACCCGTGCCTTAGTTAAAAAGCTTCGTGTCCACGGTACTTTAAGAGGTAAGATCGCAGATTCAAAGGAAGATGCAGACAAGATTGCCAAGATTTTACAAACTGAAAATGTAACTCAAGGCGTGATCAGCCACGTCTCAACTAAGAGTCCATACCCAGTTCCCGGTTCAAAGCGCAATATTGTGGTTATCGACTTCGGGATCAAGCACAGTATCTTGCGTGAACTCGCCGAGCGTGACTGCAACTGTATTGTTTTGCCATATACCGCAACCGCTGAAGAAGTATTAAACCTTCATCCAGATGGTGTCCTTCTTTCAAACGGCCCTGGTGACCCAGAAGAAATGGCCACAAATGGTGCTACAGACATGGTTCGTGAAGTTGAAAAGTATGTACCATTGATGGGTATTTGTATGGGACACCAAGTCTTTGCTTTAGCCAACGGTGCTAAGACCTACAAGATGAAGTTCGGTCACCGTGGTTTTAACCACCCAGTCCGTGAAATTGCTACTGGCAACATCGGTTTTACTTCACAAAACCACGGCTACGCTGTAGATGCAGATTCAGTTGATAAAGATAACTTGATGATTACCCACGTTGAAGTAAACGATGGCACTGTTGAAGGATTGCGTCATAAGAAGTACCCAGCCTTCTCAGTCCAGTTCCACCCAGATGCAACTCCAGGACCACACGATGAGGTTTCACTATTTGATGACTTTATGTCAATGATTGATCAAAGAAAGGAAGAAGAGCGTCATGCCTAAGAGAAAAGATATTCATAAGATTATGGTGATTGGTTCTGGTCCAATTATTATTGGTCAGGCTGCAGAATTTGACTATTCTGGTACTCAGGCTTGTTTAGCTCTTCGCGAAGAAGGTTACGAAGTTGTGTTGGTTAACTCCAACCCAGCAACCATCATGACCGATACGACAATTGCTGACAAGGTCTACATTGAACCTTTGACCGTTGAATCAATTTCAAGAATCATTCGTCAAGAATATCCAGATGCCATCTTGCCAACCTTGGGTGGCCAAGTAGGTTTGAACATGGCTTTGGCTCTTGCAAAGACTGGTATCTTGGATGAACTGCACATTGAACTTTTGGGTACTAAGCTTGATTCAATCGAACAAGCTGAAGACCGTGAAAAGTTCAAGGAATTATGTAAAAAGTTGGGCGAACCTGTGCCACCATCCAAGACGGTTAATACAGTTGAAGATGCTTTGGCCTTTGGTGATGAAATCGGCTATCCAATCATCGTACGTCCTGCCTTCACAATGGGTGGTACCGGTGGTGGTATCTGCCACAACCGTGAAGAATTAGCTGAAATTGCCAAAAATGGTTTGGAACTTTCACCCGTAACTGAATGTTTGATTGAAAAATCCATTGCTGGTTACAAGGAAATCGAATTCGAAGTAATGCGCGACCACGACGATAATGCGATGATCGTCTGCTGTATGGAAAACTTCGATCCAGTTGGTATCCACACCGGTGACTCAATCGTTTTCTCACCAAGTCAAACCTTGTCAGACAAGGAATACCAAATGCTGCGTGACTGTTCACTGCGTTTGATTAGAGCACTTAAGATTGAAGGGGGATGTAACGTACAGCTTGCCCTTGATCCAAACAGCTTTAACTACGACGTTATCGAAGTTAACCCAAGAGTTTCTAGATCAAGTGCCTTGGCTTCAAAGGCTACTGGTTATCCAATTGCCAAGATGGCCGCTAAGATTGCGGTGGGCATGACATTGGATGAAATCAAGAACCCAGTAACTGGTACGACTTATGCCGAATTTGAACCAGCTCTTGACTACGTTGTCTGCAAGATTCCACGCTGGCCATTCGATAAGTTCCCTAAGGCGGACAGAGTTTTAGGTACGCAAATGAAGGCTACCGGTGAGGTTATGGCGATCGGTAGAACTGCAGAAGAAGCAATGCAAAAGGCTGTCAGATCACTTGAAATCGATGAAAGGGATCTTTATTCTGAAGAAGCTCATGAAGCTAGCGATGATAAGCTTGAACAAAAATTAGTTAAGGCGCAAGACGATCGCTTATTCTACTTAGCAGAAGCATTCAGACGTGGATACAGCTTAGAAGATGTGCATGAATTAACTAAGATCAACTTCTACTTCTTGGATATCGTCAAGCACATGGTCGAAATGGAAAAGACACTTGAAGAAAACAAGTACGATGTCGACACATTGCGCCTTGCTAAGAAATATGGCTTCAGCGATCCAACAATTGCTCATTTATGGTGTGAAAGCGAAGATGAAGTAAGAAACTTTAGAAAAGCCAACGGCATCATACCAGTTTACAAGATGGTTGATACCTGTGCAGCCGAATTTGAATCAAAGACGCCATACTTCTACTCAACTTATGATACAGAAAACGAATCACATAAGTCAGGTAAGAAATCAGTGGTTGTAATTGGTTCAGGCCCAATCAGAATTGGTCAGGGTGTCGAATTCGACTACGCGACTGTGCACTGTGTTAAGGCCTTGCAAAAGATGGGGTATGAAGCAATCGTCATTAACTCAAACCCAGAAACTGTTTCAACTGACTTCTCGGTTTCTGACAAGCTTTACTTTGAACCATTGACCCTTGAAGATGTTTTAAACGTCTGCGATTTGGAAAAGCCAGTAGGTGCAATTGTCCAATTCGGTGGCCAAACTTCAATTAACTTGGCAGCTGGTCTTGAAAAGCACGGTGTAAAGATTTTGGGTACTAAGGTTAAGGATGTTAACCGTGCAGAAGACCGTGAACTCTTTGATGAAATTATCAAGAATTTGCAACTTAACCAACCAAAGGGCTTAACTGCAACGACTCACGAAGGCGTGCTTGAAGCAGCAGATAAATTAGGTTACCCAGTCTTGGTTCGTCCAAGTTACGTCTTGGGTGGTAAGGCAATGGAAATTGTCTACAACAAGGACGAATTGGAAGAATACTTACAAGATCACGTTGATATTGCGGCAGATCACCCAATCTTGGTTGATGATTACTTGGATGGTCGTGAATGTGATGTCGATGCGATCTGTGACGGCAAGGATGTTCTTTTACCTGGTATTATGGAACACATCGAACACGCTGGGGTTCACTCAGGTGACTCAATGGCTGTTTACCCACCACAAACCTTTACTGAAGAAGTTAAGGAAAAGATTACCGACGTCACGAGAAAGTTAGCTTTGACCTTGAACTGTGTCGGCATCATGAATATTCAGTTCATCGTGCGTGACGGTGAAGTTTATGTCATCGAAGTAAACCCACGTGCAAGTAGAACTGTCCCATTCTTGAGCAAGATTACGGGTATCGAAATGGCTCAAGTGGCTACACGCGTAATTATGGGTGAAAGTTTGGCTGAACAAGGCTACAGCGACGGTTTGGCACCAGAACCTGACATGATTTCAGTTAAGGCACCAGTCTTCAGTTTCAGTAAGTTAGCTGATGTTGACTCATACTTAGGACCAGAAATGAAATCCACTGGTGAAGTAATGGGTAGTGACCATACCTTTGCCAAGGCATTGTACAAAGCCTTTGCCGGAGCTAAGATGCAATTGCCAGAAAATGGTAACGTCTTGCTCACAATTGAAGATAGAGATAAGGAAAAGATCTTGCCAATTGCGAAGAGATTCGCCAGAATCGGTTACCGAATCTTTGCGACGAAGGGTACGGCAGACTTCTTGAAGAAGCATGACTTACACGTTGACTTGGTAACTAAGGTTCATGAAGATGAAAATGCGGATGACAACATCTTGAATGAATTGAGGGATGATAAGATCGACTTGGTAATCAACACGATGGGTCATGATATTGAGAAGAACTCTGATGGCTTTATTATCAGACAGATGGCTATTCAGCAAAATGTACCACTTCTTACTGCACTTGATACTGCGGATGCACTTCTTACTGCACTTGAGAATAGATCATTTGCGACTGATGCTTTAAAGTAGGAAATGGGAAGATAAAGTAAAAGGAACTAGTTGAGAAGACTAGTTCCTTTTTGCTTATCTACGTTGTTTTGAAGACGGAAGAAAATAGCAGAGTATGTCAACTACCCTAGACTGAAGTCTAGGGCTTAGTGGCTCGTTAGCTTGCGCT
>ERZ791908.517-NODE-517-length-40360-cov-52.833867_pt1 | contig 40360 bp, 35 predicted proteins | sample MGYA00510144_ERZ791908 | MGnify/ENA primary metagenome ERZ791908 (study PRJEB30046, sample SAMN00792105) | human gut metagenome | study: EMG produced TPA metagenomics assembly of the A metagenome-wide association study of gut microbiota in type 2...
AGCCCACGTGGCCGATCGCCCGGCACGCCGCGCGCATGCGGCGCTCGCCGGCCGCGCGGAAGATGGCGCCGCACACGCCGCCGCCCATGGACAGGCACTCGTTGGCGGCGTTGACGATCGCGTCCACCCGCATGCGGGTTATGTCCTGGCGGACCAAGGTAAGTGGCATGTCGCTCCAATTGCGGCCGAAGTGATGCGCGGGCGAGAAGCCCAAGGCCCCTCACCCGCATGATACATCCCGCCCCCGGCGCGTGCCCGGCACGCGCCTACCGCGTGCAAAGGCCTTGCATTTGTGCAGGCAGACGCGTTGTTTGCGCGCACTCGCGCCCCGCCGCGAAGCCTGCCGCGCGCCTACTCCTGTGCCTTGAGCGCAAGCGAGAGCAGCACCCTGCCGATGCGGCGCATGTACAGGAGCGCCACCACGAAGTAGGTCGCAAAGCCAATCGCAAGGTCCGGCACATAGCACGATATGCGGGGTGGCAGGCACTTGTCTGCCACCCCGCTCTGCAGCGCTCGACGCGCATGATTGTTATGGTCGGGGCGGCGGGACTCGAACCCGCATGGTCTGGAATCCACGGGCACCTGAGGCCCGCGCGTCTGCCAATTTCGCCACGCCCCGTTTGGAAGCTGGCTTCCCGTCCGCGATTCGAACACGGATCGCCTGGACCAGAACCAGGAGTTCTGCCGTTGAACTAACGGGAATCGTTTGTGGATGGGCCGCCCGCCCGCACGTACGCGGGCGGATGTGCGAGAAGTACGTCGCCTAGGCCGCCATCAGCTCGGGGGCAAGGGCCTGCCCCCGCTGCCGCAGCAGTCGTAACTGCCGCAGGTCATGCCCCTGGCGCCGCTGGGCGCACTGGGAATATTGGGCGCACTTCTCGCCCGTCGCGAGGCCATGCCCCGCCCGAGCCGCCGCAAGCTCCGCGCGAAGCCGCGCGTTCTCGAGCTCGAGCCGTGCGATCTCGGCCGCCGCGTCCCGCGAGCGCGTGCCGGCAACGCCGGTCGCTCCCTCGCGCGCGGCGCACACGAGGCGCCGGAGGTCGTCCCGGCGGTAAAGCGTGCTGCGAGACACGGCCGAGCGCTCGGCCACGGAGTAGAAGGACACGGACTCGTGCTGCACGAGCAGACCTGCCACCGCCTTGCCGACGCGGATGGATATGCTCTCGCTCATGTCCGCCGGCGCCGCGAGCGCCGCGGACGAGAAGCGCAACGAGTGCTCACCCATGTTCCCTCCCCCATTTCCTTAGGCCGCGTGTGGGCCAATCCGTAGACCGAGCGTCTGTGCCGGAGGGCCTCTCCCTCCGACGGCTTACATTTTGCACCAGGTGCGCCGGCCTGCCAGCGCGATTGCCCAGATGAGACGAATGGGACGGTGGGCGAACCGGGCGCCTCGCCACTCCATCCCTCCCGTCCCACGGAAGCGCTCCGCAATGAACTTTTTTTGGCAGGCTTGCACCCGAAGGGGGTTTGGAGGGTGTTTTATAGTTTCAAAGCTGATTGAATCAGCTGTCAGGCGTCCAATCTGGTACGTCGATGCGCACAGAATCCTACTTCGTAACTCTCAGGTGGTCTTTCGTACGTCTACACGAGCCCTGCAACCTTACGCACGGAGTCAAAAACACCCTCAAACCCCTTTGCGTTGCACGCGGCCCGAAAAAACCTGGGATGGCCTACCGGTTGGTGCCAGCGGCAATCGAAACCAAGCGCCTTGGGGCGATGCACCGTCCACGTACCGGCGCATCGTCCCACGCAGAACACGCAATGTCAGCTGGCCTTCGTCGGGCTGAAGCCAGGTCGAGCTGCGGGCTCGCTACGCCGTCGCGCCCGCAGTGCGGCAGCTGAAATTGGCCACGTAGCCCAGGTCGTCCTTGTGGCCGTTGAAGAAGCGGAACATCCTCGTGAACATCTCGAAGTTCTCCTGCTTCATCGCGTTGAACATGATCTTGAGCGCGCCGTCGGTCCCCTCGTCGTGAACCATACCCTGCGGGTCAAGCAGCGTCATGTCCCCGGACTTCTGCTCGGTCACAAACCCATGGGACTCGATCCTGCTCTTCCAGCCCTCGCGGTCAAGCGGCTCGACGCTCACGTTGATGGCGCGGCTGAGGCCCCGGCGCAGCTCCCTCTGCTGGTCCACGTCGTCCGTCCTGAAGCACACGTCCTGCGTCAGCAGCAGGCCGCCGGGCTTGAGGATGCGCGCGTACTCCGCAAGCGCCCGATCCTTGTTTTTGCCGGGAAGCATGGTGAGCATGGCCTCGTTGATCACGATGTCGAAGCTCTGGTCCTCAAAGGGAAGCTCGAACGCACTGCCATGGACAACGGTCAGGCTATCCTCCAGGCGGTTCTTGCCGATGTTAGCACGCGCCTTGTCGAGGGCCCGCTCATCCAGGTCGATTCCCGTCACGCTGCACCCGTAGCGCTGCGCCAGCATGACCATCGTGGTTCCCATGTTGCACGCGACCTCGAGGACTTTGGTATCCGGGCCGATGTTCGCCTGGCCAATCAGCCACTCCGTCGCGTCGATCCCGCCGGGGCGCAGCTTGGTCTTCCCGAGCCTCGCCAAAAAGGTGTGTCCTGCCTCCTGCATGATTCGTGCCTCCTCCGTGATGCAGTAAGTTAACCGTTGCTAACTCTAGGGTAGCATCCGGAGGAGTCGCGGCAATATATGTTACTAATTTACGTCCATTTTGATTCGACTCGGTCGTGTCGCACGTCAGGCCGGATATCGTCACACGCCGGGTGTCGCGCCAGTTCCAGCAGCGGCAGATGGTTCCCTCGTCGTCCCAGTAGAGAACCTCACCTGGCAGCGACGGGTCATCCTCATCCGAACCCAAGCTCACGAACGGCTTGCCGCCCCGCCGCCACACGGCGCGGCCGCGTAATGCTAACGTATCCTCAGCTTTGCCTCAGCAATACCAAACCTACGGACAGGAGCGCATATGAGCGAGAAGAACGATCGCCACGGCCTTGGCACCACCTGCGTGCAGGGAGGCTACACGCCCAAGAACGGCGAGCCGCGCCAGGTGCCCATCGTGCAGAGCACGACCTTCAAGTACGACACGTCGGACGCCATGGGTCGCCTGTTTGACCTGGAGGACTCCGGCTACTTCTACACGCGCCTGCAGAACCCCACCAACGACGCCGTTGCTGCCAAGATCGCGGAGCTCGAGGGCGGCACCGCGGGCATGCTGACCAGCTCCGGCCAGGCCGCCAACTTCTTCGCGTGCTTCAACATCGCGGAGGCGGGCAGCCACATCGTCGCGAGCTCGGCAATCTATGGCGGCACGTTCAACCTGCTGGCGCACACCATGGCCAAGATGGGGGTACAGACCACCTTCGTTTCTCCCCTGTGCTCGGACGAGGAGCTCGAGGCCGCCTTCCGCCCCAACACCAAGGCCGTCTTTGGCGAGACCATCGCCAACCCCGCGCTGGCCGTGTTCGACATCGAGCGCTTTGCCAAGGCGGCCCACGCGCACGGCGTGCCGCTGATCGTGGACAACACCTTCCCCACGCCCGTGAACTGCCGCCCGATCGAGTGGGGCGCGGACATCGTGACGCACTCCACCACCAAGTACATGGACGGCCACGCGGTGCACGTGGGCGGCGCCATCGTCGATTCCGGCAACTTTGACTGGATGGCCCACGCGGACAAGTTCCCCGGCCTCACCACGCCGGACGAGTCGTACCACGGCATCGTGTACGCAGAAAAGTTTGTGCAGGCAGGCGCATTTATCACCAAGGCCACGAGCCAGCTCATGCGCGACTTTGGCTCCATCCAGAGCCCGCAGAACGCGTTCTACCTCAACATGGGCCTCGAGAGCCTGCACGTGCGCATGCCGCGCCACTGCGCCAACGGCCAGGCCGCGGCCGAGTTCCTGAGCAGGCACCCCAAGGTGGCCTCCGTCCGCTACCCCGGACTCCCCGGCGACCCCTACCACGAGCTGGCGGAGAAGTACCTCCCCAACGGCAGCTGCGGCGTCGTGAGCTTTGACGTCGCCGGCGGTCGCGCGGCCGCGGAGAAGTTCATGGCCGCGCTCAAGATCTGCAACATCGAGACGCACGTGGCCGACTCGCACACCTGCTGCCTGCACCCGGCGAGCTCCACGCACCGCCAGATGACCGACGACGAGCTGGTGGCCGCGGGCATCAGCCCCGCGATGGTGCGCCTCTCGTGCGGGCTCGAGGACGCGGACGACATCCTGGCCGACCTGGACCAGGCGCTCGCCACGCTGTAGTCGCGCCACGGCGCGAGGCGGGCACTCCTAGCGCGGGCGGCCCGCCTCGTGCTCCTGCTCCATGCGGTCGATCTTCTCCTCTTCCTCGCGGTCCTTCGCGGCGGAGACGGGCGTGACACGCAACCCCTCGGCCCAGCCGGTGGGCTCGCCGCGGCTGAGGTGGCGGTAGCCGATGACGGAGAACGCGACCGCGCCCACAAAGTTGACCAGCAGGTCCTTCATGGTGTCGATCAGACCGATGTCGAGGTATCCGCCGCGGATGTGCGTGGTCTTGCCGGACGCGGTCGTGATGGCCGTGTCCGCGATGCCGTCGATGCGGACGCGCTGTCCCGTGTGCGTAGGGTCGAGCGAGACCGTCGAGATGGACGTGACCACGGTGTCCTTCTGCATGTCCAGGCCCAGCGTGGTGTCGAAGCCGAACTCCACGAACTCCCACAGCACGCCGACCGTCATGGAGAAGCAGAACGCCACGAGCGTCACGTACACGGGCGACAGGCTGACCCTCTTGCTTGAGCGGTTGAGGAGGTCGACGAGCGAGAAGCCCACGGCCGCGCACAGGAAGCCGTTTATGGTGTGGAGCACCGTGTCCCAGCCAGGGACGAGCACGTAGTAGTGGTCGACCTCGCCCAGGATCTCGGCCGCGAAGATGAAGATGTAGATGATGTTCTGGAAGAGCGGCGGGATCTCGAGCTGGCCGCGGTCCTCGATCAGCGCGGGCACCAGGAAGAGCACCAGCACGAGGGCGCAGATCGTGACGCTGGTGCGCTGCGTCATGATGCAGCGCACCAGCGTCACGATCACGAGCACGCGCAGCACGGAGTACAGGACGAAGGTCCGCCGGTTGAGCGCGATCCTCTCCTTGAGCCTGCGCACGGCCGCTCGCATTCGTCTTCCCGGCATCGTCAACTCCCTCGCATCCCGGCGCGCCACGAGCGGCCCGCCCCCACCTGACGTGAGGCACCTTACTACGCGGGGCGGCGGGCTGGGCAAACCACCACGCAAAATGCCACGTTTATGCCAAACGTTGTGCAGGGTGCCATGGTCGACCCCGGGATGGTTGGCGACCGGCCAAACTTCAGCGCAGACTGCCACGTTTAGCCAAACTAGCTCGCCATTTTCCACGTTTACCAAATACCACGCTGGATTCCACGGTTAGCCCACTGTCAGAGGCCTTAAATGTGTAATCCAGCGTGGAAGTCCTTTAAACATGGAAACTGGCGTACTAATCCAATGTAAACGCGGAATCCAGCGGTCCAATTTCTAAACGTGTAATCCAACGTACTCCTTGGGCCAAGTGGGCGCAAAACGCTCAGGCAAGTATCATCTCGACTCGCACCATCGGCCAACAACGGAAGGACCCACATGGGATTCATCGATGACATGAAGAAGGAGTCGTCCTTCTCCACCGCGTCTGGAAACAGCTACCACTACGTGGTGCTGCAGGTAACCCTCAAGGAGAAGCTCTTTGGCACGGGTTCGGGCAACCTCACGGAGCTGGAGGACGTGATCAACCGCCAGGCCGCCAAGGGCTATCGGCTGCACACCATCTCGACCGCAAACGGCGGGAGCAAGGGCCTGGGCGGCGGCGACCGCATCCAGGCGACCATGGTGTTCGAGAAGATCGAGTAGCCGCGGCAGAACTTATCTCGCCACTGTGCGGGTATCCTCGCCACCATGCTATGATGTGGCGAGGATACCCGTCCCACTGGCGAGGATACTCACGATGGAACAGTTCGACTACGACGCAATCCTCCGGAGCCTGATGACGCCCAGAGTCATGGCCGCGATCAGCCACGTGCACGAGCTTCGCGGCAGGCAGTCGCTGCATGCAGACGTGCGGCCCGATGCGCTCGCCAAGCTCTACGAGGTCGCGCGAATCCAGTCAACGGGCGCCTCCAACCGCATCGAGAACATCTCCACCTCCGACAGGCGCCTGCGCCAGATCGTGAGCGAGGACTCCGCGCCACAGACCCGTGACGAGCGCGAGATCGCGGGATACCGCTACGTGCTCGACCTCATCCACCAGAGCCACGACGACATCCCCGTGACGCCCGGCGTCATCCTGCAGCTACACCGCGACCTCTACCGCTACCTCGACGTCATGTTCGCGGGGCGCTACAAGGACGCGGACAACGTGATCGCCCAGAGGGTCGACGGCAGGTTGGTCACCCGCTTCAGGCCCACCAGCGCCGTCGCGACCCCCGATGCCGTCGAGCGCATTTGCGCCGAGTACCGCAGGCAGATGGACGCGGGGGTGTACGACCCGCTCCTGGTGGGCTTGGTCTTCGCGTTCGACTTCGTGAGCATCCACCCGTTCAACGACGGCAACGGGCGCATGAGCCGGCTGCTGACCCTGCTGGTCATGTACCGCAGCGGCCACGACGTCGGCAGGTACGTCTCAATCGAGGCCGAGATCGAGGCCTCGAAGCAGACATACTACGAGGCGCTTGCCGCAAGCTCGCGCGGCTGGGACCGCGGCGAGGCCGACTACGAGCCCTTTGTCCTGTACATGCTGGGCGTCATCTCCGCATGCTACGCGACGCTCGAGCGCCGCATGGGCGCCATGTCATCCCACGCCACCGGCGAGTACCGGATCCGCACGTACTTCGAGGGCCTCGTGACCTCCGCGAGCAAGCGGCAGATAGCGGACGACAACCCCGACCTGAGCACGCGAACCATCGAGCGCGCCCTGCAGCGGCTGCAGGAGGAGGGCTACGTCGAGAAGGTCGGCTCCGCACGCGCCACCCGCTACCGCAGGGTGCGGTGACCGTCCTCGCGTCCCGGCTACCTGCGCCCACCCCTCGGGCGGAACTTCAGTACCTTGGCCCCGCCGGCGTCCTCCTGATCGAGGATACGGCTGCCGGTCCAATCGTCATCAGCGTCCCAGTCATCGCCGGGCTCCTCGCACTGCGTGCCGCCAACGCGCATGCCCTCGGGCGCCATCTCGGGATCTAAGCGCCCGCAGCTGTCACACCGCCACCAGCCAAAGTCGGCGGAGCCCCTGGACACCCTGAACCACATGGGGTGGCCGCACGAGGGACAGAGTCTCCCCTGTCTCACGAGGCTCCTCAGGTACGGGTTCCTTGGGTTCTTGTACTCTGGCGAGCACTCGGATTCCTTCATCGTGCGACCTCCCGCGACGGCATTGCCATGTCCGGGTTTATACCCAAGCCGTCCCAGATCGCGCGCCACCCGCTACCGCAAAGTCAACACCCCATTCGACCAGAGGGCCAGCGGCAAAGCGACCCCAAAATAAAGGCACGAACCGACCCTATCCCCCGTCACGCCCCCTGCCATACCCTGCGGAGGCAGCTCGAGCCAACGCAACAACGCAACGGAACTTCCGGCCAGCCCCAGGGCGGTGCCGGCAGAGGGGAGATACGATCGCCATGGACGAGAAGGTCAAGCTTCAGGATCGATACGGGCTCTACATCGACGGCGAGTTCAGGCCGGCCTCCGACGGCGGCACGTTCGAGACCACGTGCCCGGCCAACGGCCAGCACCTGGCCACCTGCGCCGCCGCGACCGCGGACGACGTGGACGCCGCCGTGCGGGGCGCGTGGAAGGCGTACGAGTCCTGGAAGCACACCTCCAACAAGCAGCGTGCGGCCATCCTCCGCCAGGTCGCGGACATCATCGAGGCAAACAAGGAGCACCTCGCCCTGGTCGAGTCGATGGACAACGGCAAGCCCATCCGCGAGACCCTCAACGTGGACGTCCCGCTCTCGATCGACCACTTCCGCTACTTCGCGAGCTGCATCGAGGTGGACGAGGGCGCCGCGACTGTGATCGACGAGCGCTACCTCAGCCTCGTCCTACGCGAGCCCATCGGCGTGGTCGGCCAGATCGTGCCCTGGAACTTCCCCTTCGCGATGGCCGCGTGGAAGCTCGCCCCGGTGCTCGCCGCCGGCGACTGCACGGTTTTCAAGCCCTCGAGCGCCACGCCGCTCTCCGTCCTCGAGTTCGCACGGCTCACCAAGGGCGTCATCCCCGATGGCGTCTTCCAGGTGGTGACCGGGTCCGGGCGCTCCGCCGGCCAGGCACTTCTCGACCACCCCGGCCTCCGCAAGCTCGCGTTCACCGGTTCCACGGAGGTCGGCTACAACGTCGCCGAGGCCGCAGCCAAGAAGCTTATCCCGGCCACGCTGGAGCTCGGCGGCAAGTCGGCCAACATCTTCTTCGACGACTGCGACTTCGAGCACGCCATGGACGGGCTCCAGATGGGCATCCTCTTCAACCAGGGCCAGGTCTGCTGCGCCGGCTCCAGGGTCTTTGTGCAGGACACCATCTACGACAGGTTCGTCGAGGAGGCAGTGCGCCGCTTCAAGGCAGTGAGGCTCGGCATGCCGTGGGACCCCAACACGCAGATGGGCTCCCAGATCAACGAGCGTCAGGCCGAGAAGATCATGGGCTACATTGAGATAGGCCAGCGTGAGGGCGCCCGCGTCGCGGTCGGCGGGCACCGCGCCTGCGAGGGCGACCTCGCCAAGGGCGCCTACGTCGAGCCCACGCTCCTGGTGGACGTGACCAACGACATGCGCGTCGCCCGCGAGGAGATCTTCGGCCCCGTCGCCGTCGTCATCAAGTTCCACAGCGAGGACGAGGTCGTCGCCATGGCCAACGCCTCGGACTACGGCCTGGGCGGCGCCGTCTGGACGCACGACCTCTCGCGCGCCTTCAGGGTCGCCCGCGCCATCGAGACCGGCCGCATGTGGGTCAACACCTACAACCAGCTGCCCGAGAAGGCGCCGTTTGGCGGATACAAGAAGTCGGGCATCGGCCGCGAGACCTACAAGACCATCCTGGACAACTACTCCGAGGTCAAGAACATCTTCATCGACCTGGAGGACGCGCCCAGCGGGTTCTATCCCGCGCCGAGGCACTAGCCCGGCGCGCTCACCAGCCCGGGGCGCTCGTTCTTCTCGCCCGAAGCGCCCTTGGCGCCAACAACGCCCTTGGCACCAACAACGCCCTTGGCACCCATAGCTGCCGCGATGTCGTCGTGGAAGACGCCCTCGAGCGTCTCCACGACGACATTCGTCATCTGCGGCTCTATGCTCGCGAAGTTGAGCACGAGCACGTGGGCGTTGCCAACGTTCTGGGGCACGCAGTAGTCAGAAAGCATGGCGAGCCGCATGCCCGCCGACAGCGCCGCGGCCTTGACCTCCGCGTCGCCCATGGCCGTGCGCACCTCCACGAGCAGGTGCGTCCCCACCTCCGCGGACCGAATGCGGGCGATCTCCATCAGGCGAGAAGAGCGCAGCGCCGCGACCACGAGCCTCCTCTGCTTGTCGTAGTAGCGCCGCAGGCGGTTGACGTGCCGCTCGAAGTGGCCCTCCTCCATGAAGGCGGCCAGCGTGTACTGCTCGAAGCTCGAGACCGTGCACGAGTAGAAGCTGAGCTGCGACTGGTAGATTCGCGCCAGGGCCGGCGGCAGGACCATGTACGAGATCCGGATGGACGGCACGAGCGTCTTGGAGAACGTGTTGAGGTAGACCACGCGGTCGAGCCGGTCCTGCGTGAAGAGCGGCGGCATCGCCCTGCCCGAGTACCTGAGCTCGCTGTCGTAGTCGTCCTCTATTATGTAGCGGTCCGTGGCCCCTGCGGCCCAGGTCAGGAGCTGCTCGCGGCGGCCCTCCGCCATCACGATGCCGGCCGGGAAGTTGTTTGCGGGAGAGACGTGCGCCACGTTGGCACCCGTCCTGGCGAGCCTGTCCACGCGCATGCCGTGCCGGTCGACCGGCACGTAGCACCAGGCGACGCCCGACCCGCGCGAGAGGTCGACGAACTTCTTGGATCCCATGTTCGCGATGGCGACCGTGCAGTTTGGCCCAAACAGCTGCAGCAGCCGCCCGTACAGGTACTCCGTGCCAGCCCCCACCACGATGCAGTCGGGCGTGGTCTCGATCCCCCTGAACTCGTACAGCCAGTCCGCGATCGCCCTCCTGAGCCTCAGGATCCCGTTGTAGGGCACCGTCTCGAACAAGCCCGGCTCGCGGTCCGAAAGCGTGCGCCGCATGAGGCGGAACCACGTCTCCGCGGGGAAGAGGTTCATGCTGCAGCGGTTGGCCTTGAAGTCGATGGTTCCGCGCTCTTCTCGCCCGTCTGTGTCGCCTGCCGCGGCGTCTTGCGTTTGGCCGGCATGCGCGCCGCCCACGTCCCTACCCCTGCAGACATAGAAGCCGCTGCCCGGTCGCGCGGCGATGTAGCCCTCGCCCGAGAGCAGGTCGTACGTCTGCTCCACGGTGCTGACGCTCACGCCCAGGTGCGCGGAGAGGCCGCGCTTGGAGGGCAGGCGCGTGCCCTCTGGCAGGCGGCCCGAGCGGATGTCGTCCCTGATGCACCTGCGCAGGTACTCGTACTTAGGCTTGCGTCCCCTGAGAGAGAGGTCGTAGGTGAGCATGCCGTCCCCCAAACGTCCACCACGACGAACCGACTGCCTGCGAAAACAGCGGGCAAAGCGTCCGCCAGAGGCATACCGAACTGATTTTTAGATGCAATATCAATCTGTTTTATCAGGTCGCCACGGCGAGTGGCACGGGGACGGGGCGAGCGGCCGCCATCGCGCCGCGGACGATGGCACGGCCCCGGCGCCGGCTAGCTTACGGATACCTACGCCCATGCCTCGATCACACGGACCAGGAACTTCGCGCCGCCCAGCCCATCTGCGGCCCTCCTCTGGAATCCCGCCGCCCGCGGCCGAGCGCGCTCCCGCGCGTGCTACCCTACACCGTCGGACAACGGACGAAGGATTCGGAGGCAGCGGCACGATGGCGCAGGCAGCGGTAACTATGGGGAGAAGGACGCTCGGCGGCGGGAAGGGACTGGCGATCCTGCGCCTGGCACTACTCGTGCTCATGGCCTTCTCGCTCGGGTGCTCGGAGTTCATCGTGATCGGCATCCAGACCAACCTCGCGCACGACCTGGGCGTGAGCATCGCCCAGACGGGGCAGCTCATCAGCCTGTTCGCGCTGCCGTACGCCGTGATGACGCCGCTGCTGGCGCTCTCCACGGGGCGGTTCCGCCGCTACACGGTCATGCTCGCCTACCTTGCGCTCTTCTGCCTGGCCAACGTGGTGTCCGCCTTCGCCACGAGCTTTGGCATGCTGCTCGCGGCGCGCATCATCCTGGGCTCGATCTCCGGCGCCCTGCTGGCCGTGGGCGTCACCTTCATCCCGGAGCTTGCGGGCCCGCGCAAGTCGTCGCTCGCACTTACCTTGGTGTACTCGAGCTACTCCGTGGCGCTCATCGTGTCCACCAGCGTGGGAAAGATGCTCGCCAGCACCGTGGGCTGGCACGTGGCGATGTACGGCACGCTCGCGTTCGCGGTCGTGACGAGCGTCCTTCTCGCCCTCGTCATGCCGCGCACGGGGCAGACGGACGAGCCCGCAACCTTTGCCGAGCAGGCGCGCCTGCTCAAGGAGCCGAGCATCCTCACGGGAATCCTTGTGTTTGTCTTTGGCATCGGCTCCGTCTACACGTTCTACGGCTACGTGACGCCCTACCTCGAGCAGGTGCTGGGCATGGGCACCGTGCGCGTGAGCGAGACGCTGCTGGTCTACGGCGCGGTCACGTTCGTTTCCAACCTGATGAGCGGCTGGCTTGACGCGCGCTTTGGCCTGCGCGCGCTGCTCGTCACCTTCCTTGCGCAGGCGGTGGCGCTCGCGGGCCTGTTCGTGGCGGGCTCGGCCACGCCGCTGGCACTTGCCTTTGTGATGGTGATTGCGCTCCTGATGTACGTGGCGTCCATCCCCAGCGTGTCCAACTTCATGCGCGTCGCGCGCGAGAGGCACCCCAAGGCCCTCACGCTCGCGAGCTCGCTCGAGCCGCTCTCGTTCAACGTCGGCATCTCGTTCGGCACGCTCGTGGGCGGTGCCGTGGTGTCCGGCCCCGGGATCCGCTCCATCGGCCTCGTGGGCGCGGTGCTCGCGCTCGTGGCCGCCGCGATGGTCACCGTCACGGTGCGGCTTGGGCGCAAGCGCGGGTAGCAAGGGCCGCGTGATTTGCTCGCGCTTCGCAATTGCAATATCACCAGAAAATTGAGAAACTGAACACGGTCTTCCCAGCGGGAGGGCCTCCAGGAGCCGGGGGTTGTCCCCCGGCATTTTTTCTTACGTGCGGTCGCCGTCGTTACAGCAGCTCGTCACGTACCTGCCGGATTGAGATGCCAGGGCAGGACTCCGCCTCGTCGATGCGACCACGCAGGAGCGAGGCAAGCTCGTCATCGCTCATGGCTGACGCGTCAATCACGCGCGGAACAGCTGGCAATTTGACGCCGTGCGGAATGCCTCCAAGATCGAGCGTTGCGTTCTTCTCCATCGGTCCTCCCATCGTCACGCATATTGTGGCGCAATCCACGTTATCGCTCGCACGAGGACGACGGCTTCCACCGCTACGTGCACGCGTTTCTCCCCCTGGCGTAGGGGCGGCGCGGGTGACATCGACCTTGGGGAGAAGTTCGCGATCTTTGGGCTGATGCTGCTCTTCTGGGTGATCTGGGTCGCCTTCGCGGACGCCTCGATCAGCACCGCCAGGAGCAACTTCCGCAGGCACCCCGCAGCCTGCGCGCTGGCGCTCCTGATCTTCGCGTACCTGGCGGTACCATCCATCCTGAGCGCCATCGCCTCGTGCCTGGAGGTCGGCTCGCTTGTGCCCGTCTACGGCGCCATCGGCATCAGGTTCATGTTCGCGCCCTTCGTGACGGAGGTCGCCCTGCGGCTCTTCCTCACGATCGCGGAGTCTGTGGACGGGCTCACAGGCAGCCGCAAGAAGGAACCCGCGGCGGATACCAGGCAGGCCACGAGCGAAAAGGACGCGGACCACTGAGCCCACGCCCCAACGCAGCGGCAACGGCGTGGCACGAGCCCTGACGCAGCCCTTACACACTGCGAACCCCTCCCGCGCACGCACCCCATATCATCGGGTCAAGGCACGTGCACGGTTCCCTCGGCAGAGGAGGCACCCATGTACAAGGCGTTCGTCGTGGCGTACAGCCCGGCAGCAGACCGCATGGCCGAGCTCGTGGAGCAAAAGGCCAACGAGGTCGTGAGGGACGGCTACGAGGTCGTCTCCTTCTCCGTCACCAACAGCGCCCGGGCCATCATCCTGGCCAGGCGGCGCGACGACTTCCCCAGGGAGCGTGCCTCATGAGCGGCGGCAACCCCGGCGGCGTGCAGGCCGCGATAGGCATACTGGGCGTGGCGTGCGGCGCAATCGGCTACGTCGCGCTCGCCATGGGCGGCGACTTTGCCAGCTTCATGCAGGGTGCCCTACCCGGCGTCATGATCGGCCTTTCCGCCCTCGCCCTCATCATGCGTCCCAGGTAGGCACCGCTAGATCTTGTCCCTAAAGCCAGGCAGAAGCCTGAGCAGCCGCGTGATCGCGACCGAACCCAGCACTCCCACTACAAAGATGCCCAGCTGCAGCGCGGGCACGGGAATGGCTCCGTAGTTGGTGAACCAGATGGCAAGGTGCCCAAAGAGCGGGTGGAAGAGGTAGATGCCAAAGCTGTCGCGCGCGAGGCCCGCCGCGATGCCGCGCTCGCGCTGCGGGCGATTCGCAAACCGCTTGAACGCCAAAAACACCATGAGCGAGAAGGGCATGACCAGCCCGTATTGCGGCAGCGCCACGGCACCGGCCACCTCAGCGCCCGCAGCCGAGCGCAGCCCCAGCCCCGCGCTCAGGCAGCAAAGTGCGAGCGACGCCACTCCCGCCGCCACGATGCGCCAGTCAAGCTCAAGGTACTCGTAGGCGTAGCGGCCCAGCATGTAGTAGACCACCGCGCCGCTCAGGTCCACAAACTGGTACAGGTTGACGTTGAGCAGCAGGTTCGCGAGCGGCACAAGGCAGAGCAGCGCCCACGCCAGCACCACGGCCAGCCCAATCTGTCGGCGCGTTGCGTGCGCCTGGAAGCCGCGAATGAACGGCGTGAGCAGGTACAGCCCGATCAGCGCGTACACGTACCACAGATGGTCCCAGGAGTTGCCCTCCAGCAGGTTGAGCAGCGCGCGCCCGAGCATGCCCCACGTGAGCGTGATCGCACCCGTCTGCGCGCGCACGTCCGCCACCTGCTCCATCACGCAGAACGCGAGCCCCACGGTCAGGAGCACAAAGGCCATGCGCCACACGTGGCGGCCAATCTTGCGGGGCGGCATTTCTCGCCCTGGGTCAAGCAGCAGCGCGCCCGACACCATGAGGAACACTGGCACGGCCCAGCGCGCCAGCGGAACCTGCAGCACGGCCTCCACCCCAAAGAGCCGCGCATGCGCCGCGGCCAGCCCCGGCGCGAGCTCCGTAACGCGCATGGCGTGCAGCGCGACGATGGCGAGGGCGCCAAGCACCCTCGCCCACTCAAAGCAGTAGATTTTCCCGTGTTCCGTCAAGCCAGTCCCCGTTGCGTCGCGTGCCCACGCGGGCGAGAAGGACGGCTACTCCGCCTTGTGGGCGGCCAGGAACTTCTCCACGTCCGCGAACGTGGGCATCGCGGCCTGCGCGCCCACCTTGGTGACGCAGAGCGCCGCGGCGGCGGAGGCGTACACCATGCTCTCGCGGATGTCGCCGCCAAAGGCGATGTGCGCGGCGAGCTCGCCCACGTAGGCGTCGCCCGCGCCGGTGGTGTCCACCGTCTCCACGGAGAAGCACGGCACCTTGACCGGCTGGCCGTCCACCAGCGTGACGGAGCCACGGCGCCCCAGCGTGATGACGGTGCTCTTGACTCCGCGACGCTCGAAGAAGCGCAGCGCCTTCTCGCGCGAGGCGTCGTCCAGCGGGCTGATGCCGCTCAGGAACTCGCACTCGCCCTCGTTGATGCACAGCACGTCGAGCGCCTTGTAGACGTCCTCCGGGATGCTGCGGGCCGGCGTCGCGTTGAGGATCGTGAAGAGCCCGTTGCGCTTGGCGCACAGGATGGACTCCATCGTGGCCTCCAGGTCGCAGCCCAGCTGGCACAGGAACACGTTGCCGTGGCCCGCCAGGCCGTGGATGGCCGCGCGGACCTCCTGGTAGGTGATGGTGGCGTTGGCGCCCGGGTCGTACACGGCGCGGTTGTCGCCCTCGCCGCGCAGCACCAGGCCGATGCCCGTGTGCTCGTCCTCGCTCACGCTCACGTTGGAGCAGATCACGCCGTGGCGCGCGAGCGACGCCATGAGCTCGCGGCCGTAGGCGTCGTCGCCAACCTTGCCCACCATGAAGGTGTCCGCACCCATGCGCGAGCACATGACGGCCTGGTTGCCGCCCATGCCGCCAGGCGTGGTCAGGAAGTCGGAGCCAAACGCCGTCTCTCCCCTGTGAGGGATGGCGCGGCACCTCACGGACATGTCCATGCTCAAGCTACCGAAGACGACGACCTTCTCCATGCTCTACTCCTCCACCTCGCCCGCCATCAGGCGGTCAAACATGACCTTGTTGGCCGCGAGCTCCTCGGAATCGTCCAGGGGCTCGAGGTCAGCACTACCATACTTCCTTTCCAGGGCGCGCGCTATCAGGTAATCCGCCACGCCCGGGTTCTTGGGCAGGAGCGGCCCGTGCACGTAGGTGCCCACCACGTTCTTGTACAGGCAGCCCTCGTATCCGGACTCGCCGTCGTTGCCGTGGCCGTACAGCACCTTGCCCATGGGCTCCACGCCCTCGCCCAGGTGCGTGCGCCCGCCGTGGTTCTCGTAGCCCACGATGGGCTGCGGGCTGATGCGGCTCTCCACCGCGATGTTGCCTATGATGCGCGGCTCGCCGCGGTCCGTGTAGAGGTCCACCAGCCCGAGGCCCGGGACCTTCTCGTCCCCCATGAGGTAGCTGTGGCCCAGCAGCTGGTAGCCACCGCAGACGGCCGCAAGTACGCCGCCGTCTTCCACAAAGGAGCGCAGCTCCGCCTGCTCGGCCAGCAGCTTGTCGCACACGATCTTCTGCTCGCGGTCTGACCCGCCGCCTATGAAGGCGATGTCCACGTTGGAGAAGGACGGGCGGTCGTCCACGTGGACCTCCAGCACCTGCGGCTCTATGCCGCGCCAGGCCATGCGGCTCTTGAGCACGAGGATGTTGCCCGAGTCGCCGTAGAGGTTGAGGAGCTCCGGGTACAGGTGCGCGATGCGCAGGCTCCTGCCCGTGCCGGTCGTTCCGGCGGACGCGTTAGTCATGGCGCTCACCCATCCTCTCGAGCTCGGCCTTGGCGGGCCAGAGCGCGCTGTAGTTCGTGAGCACGTACAGCGGCTCCGCCAGGTCCGTCGTGCCCAGCTTGCCCAGGGCCTCGCCCACGCTGCTCGCGATGTCCGCCTTGATGCCGGCGTACTTCAGGCGCACCTGCACGTCGTTGGCGCGGTGCCCACCGCAGATCACGCGCATGTGCTCCGCGGCCAGGCGCTCAAAGTCCACGTCCCAGATCCAGCTGATGTCCTTGCCGTCGTTGAAGTCGTCGTTTATCACGAAGTACGCCGCCTTGGGACGCTCGTCCGCAAGCAGCAGCGATATGTTCTGGTTGAAGCCCGTGGGGTTCTTGGCGAGGTTCAGCACCACCTCGCGACCGCCCACGCGGAAGTGCTGCAGACGGCCGTTCTCGGGATGGTAGCCGTCGAGGGTGCGCTGCAACTGCTCGCCCGTGACGCCCGCGAGCGACGCCGCCGCAAAGGCCGCCAGCAGGTTGTACACCATGTACACGCCGCCAAAGCCCGCGTGCAGGTGCACCGTGCCGTCGATCCCCTTGCCGCGCACGTCAAAGCTCACGCCCGTGCGGTCAACCTTGACGCCGGTCGCGGCAAAGTCCAGGCCCGGCCGCGCAAAGTCGCCGTTGGGACAGCGGAACTTGCCAAGCTGCGCGTACGTGCGCCACTCGTAGTCCAGCTCCGCGCCGCACACCTGGCAGAAGCGCGCCTCCGGCACGCGGTCCGCCGGCAGGTGCAGGTCCTCGTCCACGCCAAACGCGAGCACCTTGGTGCCGGACTGCGCCGCGCGGCGCGCCACGCCCATGCTCAGCGGGTCGTCCCCACAGACCAAAAGCGTGGTCTCGGGAGAGCTCTGCAGCGCATGCACGATGGTGTCCTGCACGTGGTCGATCTCGCCCGCGCGGTCCAGCTGGTCCCTAAAGAGGTTGAGAAGAACGAGGTACCTCGGCTTGAGGAACGGCAGGATGTGCACCGTGGAGAGCTCGTCGGCCTCCATCACGGCCCAGTCCGCGGACCTCCCGGGCAGAAGCGCGCTCGTCACGCCAGCGGCCATGTTGGCGCCCGCGCGGTTGCAGAGCACCGTGTTGCCCGCTGCCTCGATGGCCGAGGCCAGCACGTTGTTCGTCGTCGTTTTGCCGTTGGTGCCGCACACCACGATGGAGCCCTTGCGGAGCTTGCCCGCAAGCTCGCCCATCAGGTTGGGGTCGATCCCCAGGGCCACGCGCCCCGGCAGCTGCGAGGCGCTGCGATGCAGCACGCTGTGCAGCCCCCAGTGCGAGAGCCTTCCCGCGCCTACGGCCAGGGCTGACCTCACGCCCACGCTACTCCGCCGTCCCGTCGACGCTCGCGGCAGCCGCCTCGGCCAGGGCCTTGTCCTCCGCGACCTTCTCGGCCTTGTTGCGCGCGGCCACCTCGTCGGCCGTGAGCACGTCCTCGATGCGCAGGTTGACGCCCGCGACGGAAAGGCCCGTCATGCCCGTGACGTTCTTCACGACGGCCTTCTTCACGTCCTCAAAAACCTGCGGCGCGTAGGCGCCGTACTCGATGAGGACGCTGATGTTCACGCGGACGGACGCGTCCGGGGTGACCTCCACGGTCACGCCCTTGCGCGAGTCGCTCACGCCAATCACGTCCTGCACGCGGTTGAGCCAGCCGCCCTTCATGCCAATCACGCCTGGCACGTCGCGCATGGCGATGGCCACGATCTTCTCGATCACGCCGTTGCTGAAGGTGAGGGAGTCCTCGCCGTCCAGGTCCTCCTCGGCGTCCGCGTCTGCCTGCGCGTCGGGAGCCTCGCCCTCGGCGTCCGCGTCGACGGCTGCCGTGGCCTCGCCCTCGGCGTCCGCGGCAGGGGCCTCGTCCTTCTCGGCCTCGTCCGTGGCCTCCACGCTCGCCACGATCTCCTCCACGGACTGAGCGTCGTCGGCCGCTGGCTCGTCCACCGTGTTAAGAGCGGTGTCCTCGGTGGTCGCGTCTGCCGCGGTGGTTGCCGCGTCGTCGGCGCTATCCGTGTGGGCCCAGGGCCTCCTGCCATTCCTCTTGTTCGACATCGCAAACTCCTCTCGGGAATCTTCGGGAAATCACGTCATGCGCGTGGCGTCGCGGCCGCGCGGGCGCCGGGGCTACTCTCCCCCGCCGCCAAAGAACCTGCGGAACGCCTTCACCACCGTCGGGTTGCCGTCCATGTACTGGCCGATGGCCACGCCCACGAGCACGCAGATGACCACAAAGAGGGCCTTCCAGAACCCGATGATGAAGATCAAAAGTGCCACCACCAGGCCGCAGATCCCGCCGAACACGGCGTTCTCGTGGCCGGGGAAGTTGCTTGAGAGCCAGTGCGAGGTCGCGCTCTTGGCGTGCGAGAAGGCGCTGCCCGCCTTTGCCGCACCCGCATGCTGGTCAGCGGCGTTGCCGCCGGCCGCACCCTTGGGCTCCTCCGCGCCCGACTCTATCGTGAGCTTTGGCTTGTTGTCCGGCATCGCCTACTCCTCCTCCGTCGGCTCGCTGCCCTTGCCGGCGTAGCGGCCCATGGGAACCGTGATCTCGGAGCCCTCCTCGGGCGTTGCGGCCTCGTTCTTCTCGGCGGGCACGTCGTCCGCGGGCTCGTCCGGCTTCGCGTCGGCATCGTCGCCGGCGGTGGCATCGGCGGCGTCGGCAGCCGCTGCGGGGGCTTCTGCCGCGGCATCATCCGCGGCACCAGTGCCCGTCGCGGCCGTGTCGCCCTCGCTCTTCTCGCCCACATCCGCGGTCGCAGCAGGCGCGGGCTCGGCGGCAGCCGGCTCGCTCGCCGCAGTCGCCGTGGCATCCGTCGCCGTAGGCGTCGCGGGCATGCTGTAGTCATAGTCGTACGTGTACGAGGCGTCCGAGGTCGGCGTGTACTCCGCCGCGTTCGTGAACTCCAGGTCCACGCTGTCCACGTTGTCGCCGCACACGGTGGTGAGGCCCGCGACCAGCTTGTCGTGGAGCTCCTCGCCCGCGCGGACGGTATCCACCGTCATCTGGGGCTGCACGCGCGCGTACACGCGAACGTGGCCGCGCTTCTTGGCCCACACGTTTACGCGCTTTGCCTTGAAGGTTCCGTCCTCCTCGATCACGTGCGTGGCCTGCGAGGATATGGCGTCGCGCGAGACGGTGATCTGGTCGCCGTCCCGCTGGGACACGATGACCACCTTGCGGTTGCGCTTGAAGATGGAGCGCAGCAGGCAGATCAGGCAGCCCAGCGCCGTGATCAGCACCAGGACCTCGACCGCCATGTAGTACTCGTCCACGCCCAAGAGCGCCGTGGCCTCCACGGTCCACGGGCCGTACCACGGCAGGACCAGCGCCGTCAGCGCCAGGAGCCCGCCCAGGCCAAACACGAACAGGCAGAGCCGCTTGAAGAATCCCATAAGACACCTTCCGACCGTACGGCCCCCAGCCGTCGGGCCGCTTCTATGTAGGATACCCCAATGGGATGCGCGCGAACCACCCACGCGGCCGCAAGGCGCCACCGGGCGCCGCCGCGCAAAGTCTTATGCAAGCCTCGCGACCAGCGCGTTGACTCCTCTCACGGCGGCCCTCACCACAAAGGTCATCACCAGGGCGAGCGCGAGCGCGCACAGTACGATGATCCAGTGGTCCTGCACGTGGATATAGTGGTTGCAGGTCTGGACGCAGAGCTCGTGCACCATGTAGAACTCGAGCTCGATGCCGGCAAGCTTCCTAAAGGGAACAGCGGAGAAGAACGCACTCACCCAGCCGCGACTCAGCACAAACACGAGCACGAGCCCCGTCGCAAAGGCCATGCCAAGCGTCCTGCAGATGAGCAGCGGCGCCGTCACGTTGATGAGCCACACGTAGAGGAGAAGCGCGGCCACCTCGACCGCGGTCTGCACAGGCTTGCCGGCGGCAACGGGCCCGCGGCCCTGACGCCAGGCCAGCAGCAGGCAGCCGCAGACATATGCCATAAAGTAGTCCAGCAGGCGCACGGGCGGGAAGGTGTGGACCGCAATCGCGACCGTCCCGTGGCCAACGGCGAGGTCGATCAGCGCCCTGAGGACGATGGTGAGCGCGAGCAGCAGCCAGACCCTCCGCCAGCCGCCATTGCTCTTCTCCCTTGCGCGCTGCACCACGTAGGACATGAACGGCGTGAAGGCGTAGCACACAAGGAGGTCGCACAGGAACCACGACACGCCGTTGAACGCGAACATGGTCTTGGCGTCCCACACCTGCAGCATAAAGAGAGAAAGTATTCCCGCAACCTTGTTCTGACTCAGTACCCAGCCCGTAACTCCAATCTGCCCAACGATAACCGCCAGCACAAACGTCACGAAGTGCACGGGGTACATCTTCCGCAGCTTGCGCTTGAAGTTCTCGTACGTCTCCTGCAGCGTGTAGCTGTACGTGCCAAAGTGGCGGATTGCCTCGAGGATGCCCGAGCAAGCGAAGAAGAACTCGACCATCCTGCCGCCCAGGTCAGGTCGTGTAAGGATCTTGAGATGCCAGCAGAAAATCACGGCAAGCGCAACCACCTTGAGGCCGGAGAGCGAGTTGATGCGCTCGCGCCTGATGTCACTCTGTGCTAGTTCGGACATACACACCTTTCGTAACTAAAAATACGGCAGCTCGTACGGCAACCCGTGCCTATTGTTCCATCACGTTGACGCCGTCACCAAAGTCCAGGGTCACCGGCAGGTGGGTATAGCGCTCGTCCTCGGGAGGGAGCTTCATGTAGTCGCCGTAGAGGTTGGTGAGGTAGGCGTCGCAGTCGTGCGGGGCCATGACCGTCATCCCGTCAAACTGGATGTCCTGCACCGGGAACAGCACGTCCGTCTTGTACTTGACGCGCGTCGCGTAGCAGGCGTCCACCCACTCGTCCCCCGGGTGCGAGGTGTCGAGCGCGCGGTCGAAGTAGCGCTTCATCATGCTGGGCGTCCACAGCTGAGCCACAGTCTTGTGGGCGAGCTTGCAGCCCAGCGCGAACACGTCGTGCAGGGGGCCCTTGGGGACCTTGGGGTTCTGGAGGTAGTGGAGGTACATCATGCGCTCCCAGCGCGTCGCCTCGCGGCGCTGCGACTGGGCAATCTTCGGGTTTTCGTCCAGCACCCTGTAGGGGAAGACGTCCACAAAGATGCACTGGTCGAGTCCGGCCTGTTGGGCAAGCTCGTCCACGAACCTCGTGCCATCGCGGTAGACCTTGGGCCACAGGGAGTAATATCCAGGAGTGTTGCTCCAGTCGCGAAGCGAATAGCCGTCTGGAAGCTCAGTCTTGGCAATCTCACAAAACTTGTTGAAGTCGTCGTATGGCATGCCCACGTCGATATCGTCGTCCCACGGGATGAAGCCGCCGTGACGCACGGCGCCCAGCGTCGTGCCCGCGTCGATAAAGTACGTGAGCCTATGCTTCCTGCAGAGCCCGTCAATCACCTTGAGGATCCCGCGCTCCTCGTCCTGGAGTCTCTCCAGTACGCCGTTAGGATACGGTCTTCCAGACATTTGCGCTTTCCAATCGAATAGTTGTCTCGGCATCTTGAGAAATGCCCTCCGTACAAGTATGAGCAGCACAAGTAAGTATAGGCAGCTCAGACACCACAAGCCTCGATGGCTTGCCGCGCCGTATTATCCCATGAGAATGCGCTCTCCACCCATTTTCTTGCATTCTTGCCCTGGGTCTCAAGCACATCCGGATTATCCAGATACCACGAGATGACCTCGGCGCAGACGGGTGCCGTTGCATCCTCGAGGACGATGCCATACTCGTCGCTCGGTATCGCCTCCCGAGCACCAGCAACGTCGGACACCAATGACGGGATGCCGACCGCAGCGGACTCAAGAATCGATGTTGGCAAGCCCTCCGGATAGCGACTCGGAAAGAAGTGGAGGTTGCTGGCACCAAACAAGGCGGCAACGTCCGTCCGTCCCAATCTTCCAAGGACATGAAGGTTGTTCGGCGTGTCATCCTGCAGAAGGGCCATGTCAGGACCATCGCCCGCAACGGCGAATGCAACGGGAAGGTCCTTCTCTTCCAGAATCCTTGCAACGCCCAGCAGCGTGTCGACGCCCTTCTCCTTGAGAATACGTCCCACAAAGCAGACGAGAAGGACGTCCTTCCCGATCCCAAGCTCCGTCCTGAAGTCCCTGCCCGACGCCTGCTCGCGGAACCCCTCCGCGTCGATCGCGTTGTGGATCACGCCCGAGGGCGTGATGCCAAAGGTCCTCAGCCACTCGGCGCTCTTCTCGGACACGCCAAAGAACCTCGGCGAGCACGAGCGGATCTTCCTGGTCATGGCCCGCTCGTACGCATGGACGACGGAGTCCAGCACCGGCACCCCGAACCCGATGTAGGAGGAGCCGTGGTCCAGGACGACGGGCGTGATGCCCAGCTCGCGGGCAAAGCGCGCGCCCATGAGGGAAAGGCCGTAGAACCTCGTGTTCACGAACACGCCGTCCGGCATGCGCCGCTTCACCTCGTCAAGGAGCTCACGCGTACGGCCGCCGTTCCTGACGATGGGGAGCCTCCCGTCCAGCAGCTGGGCGGAGGGGAGCCGGAACACCTCCACGCCGTTGGACTCGTCCTCGTGCTCGGGCGCGTCGCCATAGGCAGACGTGACCACGATGGCGTGCACGCCCTTCCGCTCCAACGCGGACGAGAGGCCCTTGGTGAAGTTCTCCACCCCGCCCATGTGGGGCAGGTACTGCGCGGAGAAGATCGCTATCGTCCGCCTGCGAGGCTCGTCCATCAGCAACCCTTTCCGTCATGCTTCCACTGGTCGATCATGCTGGCATACATGTCCATCAGACCGACCTTGGGCAACCAGCCGAGCGAGCGGACCGCGGTGGTGTCGAGCCTGAGCAGGTCGCCCTTGCGGAAGCGCTTGGCGGCCTCCGCGTCGACCTTGACCTCGACGTGCGTGCGGCCATCGCCAAAGCGGTCCGCGACCTGCTGGGCCATCTCCCTGATGGAGCAGATCGTATCGTCGTTGGCGACGTTGTAGGCCCTGCCGGGCACGCCCTTCGCGAGCACGGTGAGAAGCCCCGTCGCCGCATCGCTGGTCGAGAGGTACATGTTTCTCTTCTTGCCCGTCGTGAGCAGGGTGATGTCCTTGCCCTCCACGCAGTCGCGCGCGAACTCCGCGAAGACGCGCCTGTCGTCGTACGCGACGCCGGGGCCGAAGGTCTGTGCGAGGCGCGCGACCACGGCGGGGGTGCCGAACTCGGATGCGTATGCCGCCACGAGGGCCTCGTCCAGGCGCTTGGCCTCAGGGTAGGAGTTCCTCACGCTCATGGCATCGAGGAAGCCGCCCTGGTCCTCCGCGATGGGGTCCTCGGACTTGTACTGGCCGTAGACCTCCATGGTGGAGAGCACGAGCACCCGCGCGCCGACGCGGCGGGCGTACTCGAGCATCGAGCGGGCGCCGTTGGTGGTGGTCTCGATTACCTCGACCGGGCGCTCGATGAAGGATGCGCTGTCGGTCATGTTTGCGCAGTGGACGACGAAGTCCGCGCTGGGATGGCCCTCCGCGCTGGGATCGGACGCGTCCCAGTGCAGGAAGGTGACGTCACCGCCCTCACCGAACAGGGACTTGGCGCGCTCCACGTTGCGGACGAGCGCGAGCACCCTGACGTGCCTGGCGGGGTCATCCGCGAGCTCGTTGTGCGCCAGGAGGGAGTAGACGAGCGTCTTGCCGATCAGGCCCGTCGCCCCCGTAATGGCGACCGTCTTCCCCTCGAGTTCGTGCCAGGGGACGTCGTCCTGCTTTGCCACCCAAACGGCTCCCTGCCAGAGCGGCGCGTTCTTCTCGACCGTCATTGGTTCCTTCCCTCCCAGAGCATGCGCATGTCCCTCTCGTCGACGAAGGACTTGAACGCGAAGTAGTCGGTTGGCGTCGTGACCTTGATGTTCTCTGCGGGTCCGAGGACCGTGAAGACGTCGTAGCCGTAGTGGGACATCAGGCTGATGGAGTCCACGAAGTCGCGGCCCTCGTCGCGTGCCTTGAGGTGCGCCGCGTAGAGCTCGTTGGTGAAGAAGCCCTGCGGGGCGCGCGCGAGGAAGCAGCGCGAGCGGTCCTCGACCTTCACGACCTTGCCGTCCTCGTCCTGCACGATGACCGTCTCGACGCACGGCGCCGTGGTCGCGACGCAGTGGTGCTCGATTGTCGCGTCGATGCAGTCGGAGATCGTTTCCGTGTTGATGAGCGGTCGGACGCCGTCGTGCACGAGGACGATTGCCTCGTCGTCCTCGGGATGGTGCGAGTGGATCTCCTCGAGCGCGTTGAGGCGGCTGTCGAAGCCGGTCTTGCCACCCGGGACGATCGTGATGGGCGTCTTGTAGCCCTGCCTGCGGACGATCTCTTTGAGATAGTCGATCCAGTCCGGCAGGCACGCCACGGTGATGCCCGTCACCCTCTGGCACTCTTCGAAGTGGTCGAGCGTGTAGGCGATGATGGGTTTGCCGCCCAGCTCGAGGAACTGCTTGGGCCTCGAGCCGGCGCCCATGCGCCTGCCCACGCCGCCGGCAAAGATGAGTGCGTCGACGGTTCTGTTCTCTTCCATGAGCGACCCTCCGCTGCGCAAGTTAATTGAAGCCAATACTCAACTAGCCTAACACTAAAGGCGAAAAAGACGCCGCCTCCGCAGGCCAAGTGCGAAGGCGGCGTGTCGACAGGTATGGCTACTGGAGCGAAATCCAGGCGCTCCTCGTACCGTAGAACAGGTCGAGGTCCAGGTCTGCGCTGTAACCATCCACTCGTCCGTTCTCGGAGTACTGGAAGATTGTCGGACTCGCCCAGGCACCGTAGGAGTAGCTGTCGGTCCACGGGTTCGAGTTGTAGCCCGTTGTCTTGTTGTTTGCGTATTGCGCCACCCACAGGGGATAGCTGGTGGCAACGGTGCTCCAGTCGTACTTGCGCGTGACGCTCTTGCTCATGTAGATGAGGGGCCTCGCGTCCATAAGCGTGGCAATCCTGTCGAGAAACTTCTTGCACCACTGCACGTCGAAGCCCGTGCCGAAGAGCTTGTTGCTCGTCTGCTCCCAATCGAGTGCGACCACGGCACGACCTTTGTACGCCTTAATGGCATCGTAGAAGTAGTCAGCCTCCTTGATGGGATCACCACCCTCTGCGTAGTGATAGAAACCGACGAGCTTACCGCTCGCAATCGCCTTATCCGCCCACGCCGCGTAGTCGTAGCCCTTGGAGGAGAGCTGGTTCTTGTACCAAGTGCCCTGCGTGGCCTTGATGAAGACGAAGTCGCCCGAGACCTTGGAGACGTCGATGCCCGCCTGGTGGGAGGAGATATCATATCCGTTGAGCTGGTCGACGTATGCGAAGGGCCTCACCGTCGAACCCGGGGCGTCGGACCCCTTGAGCTTGACGATGACCTCAACAGCCTCGATGGAGTTGGAGCTCACGTTGGTGCCGGCGTCTGAACCGTTCCTCGTCCAGCCGAGCCAGCCGACGTTGGAGACATGGACGCGATACCAGACGTCGTAGTACTTCTCCGCGTCGCCTGTTAGAGATAGGCGGACCGCCTTGAGCGCGGTGCCCTTGGTACCGGCGTCCGCGCCATTGGTGGCTGCGCTCGACCAGTTCTCCCCATCAGTTGACACCTGGTACTTGATGCCGCCAAAGCCTGATACAGAGCTGAGTTGCGCGCGGAACCTTTCCACCGAGAGCGACTTGCCCGTGGTGCCCGAAGTGGCACCGTTGCTCACAGCCGTCTGCCAGTCACCGTTGAGCGCACTCGTCGCATAGGAGACCGTGGGCGTCTCCACGGAGGGATAGCTGACCTTCTGGTCGCTGCTGGAGGGAGCTGCGGAGCCCTTCTTAACAAGGACTATCTGCACGGCCTCGATGCGCCTGCCCAGACCCACGGTGCCCGCGGTCTCGCCGTCCTTGGCCCATGCCATCCAACCGATGTCGGACACGTGCACGCGGTAGTACACGTCGTAGCTCGAGGCGACGTCGCCCGTGAGCTGCACCTGTATTGCCTCGAGCCTGAGTCCGCTGCCCTCGGTGCCGGCAATGGCTCCGTCGGACTGCCAGTCCTGCCAGCCCACGTTCTGCACGTGCGCCTTGTACTGCACGCCGCCGCTCACGCCGGCGACGGCAATCTTGAGCGCCTCGAGCCTGAGTGACTTGCCCGTCGTGCCCGCGGTCGTGCCGTTGGAGACCTCGGTCTGCCACCCCACGTTCTGCACGTGCGACTGGTAAAGGATGGTCGGGCTCGTATACGTGGTTGTCGCGCGCTTGGTGTAGTCCGCGCCATCACCCGTGGGGATGGCCTGCCCGTGCTTGACCAGGAGCACCTGCACGGCCTCGACCCGCAGCGACTGGCCCGTCGTACCGGACGTGGCACCGTTCTTGACCCATGCGCCCCAGCCCTTGCCCTGAACGTGGGTGCGGTAGTAGACGTCATAGCTCGAGGCGACGTCACCCGTCAGCTCGATCTGCACCGCCTCGACGCGAAGCGACCTGCCGGTAGTGCCGCTCGTCTGGCCGTCGGACTTCCAATCCTGCCAGCCCACGTTCTGCACGTGGGCACGGTAGCGGATGCCGCCACTCATGCCGCTCAGGCTCATGGAGAGCGCCTCGACCCTGAGGGACTTGCCCGTCGTGCCCGCGGTCGCGCCGTCAGAAACGCTTGCCTGCCAGCCAATGTTCTGCACGTGGGCGCGATAGCTGACGGAAGCCTTCGCATCGCTCGTGGTGCTTGTCAGCGCGAATGTGTGGACCTTGGCCTTGGAGGACGTGCCCTCGCTCTTCTCATCTGCCGAGGTACTGGCCTTGGTATCGTCACTCTTGGAGTCATCAGCCTCCACGTGGGCCTTCGCCTCCTGCGAGCCCAGGAACGACGTCAGCGCCTCGGAGTTCTCCTTCGCGACCAGCGCGACCTCGACGTCGTCCACCACGGCGCCGTCCTTCTCGCTTCCCGCGGTCTCGCCATCGGCGGTCCAGCCAAGCCAGCCCACGTCCGCCACGTGCACCCTATAGACGATCGAGTACTTCTCCGCGGTCTCGGAATCGAGCTTCATCTGGACGCAGCTCACGCTGTCAGTCGCGTCGGACTGGTCGGCATCGCCCGCGGCCCAGTCGGTCCAGTCCGCGCTCCCCCTCTTGTAGCGAACCTGCACCTTTGCGGCGTCGGCCCCACCAAACGTAATGGACGAGAAGGACGTGCCGCCTTCCTCGACGGTTGCGTCGTCAGTCCCGAGCGTAGAGACGTCGGTCACCAGTGCGACCGTGCGGGCCTTGGCAGTCGCAGAATCATCTGCCTGCGCATTCGACGTACTGGTATCCGACGCACTCGCATCCGACGTGCTGGCGTCAGACGAGCTCGCGTCCGTCGCGCTCGCGGCCTCCGAACTGGCCTTATTCCTGTTCAGGCTATACGTCACGTCGAGCGACGTCGACCCGGCGGAGGCAACCGCCTCGACACCAAAGGCGCGCCCCGCATGGAGCGCGCCACCCAAAACGACCAAGCAGGCGGCAACCGCCGCAACAAGGCAGAGCGCCGCACGGCGCCCCGTTGTCTTCGAGAACATGTGATGCCCTTCTCGCGCCTATCAGATACGCATGGCACCACACAATCGGCACCATCATTGTGTCAGTCTAGCCTTCCCACACGAAAGCTTGCGGCATTGTTACCGTCTGTCTTTGGAACCATGACCGTATCGCTGTCCTGCGCGACCGAAGGACGCGAGTAGCCCTTCGCCGTCCCCAGATAGAGCGTCTTGCCGTCCGACCAGCGATACGCATACATGCCCGCGTTGCTTCCCTGCGAGCCACTGCCCCACACAAACCAGTTGTCGTTCATCGACGCGACGACGCTTCCTGAGGGAATCTGCAGCCAAATGACATTCTTCTTGAAGTCGCCAGACCACAGACCAACGTACGTCTGGGCGGCATCGCCCGTGGGCGAGAAGGACACGGCCCGGTACTTGTGGGACGCCCACACGCCCGTCACACCCCAGGTGGTGCTGCCGCTTTGCACGGTGAGCCGCGTCTTGGCAGACGCGAGCGACGCGTCCGACGCCGTGCAGACCTTGGCGTAGTGCCCGTCGGAAAGGACGCCCGTGGCATACGCGACACCATCCGAAAGCGCCGCCGGGAAGCTGCCCTCGCCCAGGTTCTGGACGCTCCCACCCTCGAGCGGCATCGCCAGCACATCACACTCCCAGGACGAGCCGTCCTTCGCCACGTTGGAGCTGAAGTACACGTACGAATCATCGGCCGTAGGAACGACCTCGCCCACGATGCCCGGCGTGTCACTGCGGCCGTTGAGGTCCTCCGCGCTCGCAAGCACGCGGACCTTGTTGGACTTTGCCTCCCAGCAGCTGACCTGCCAGTCGTCCACGCCAAACGCGTTGGAGTCGTTCACTCGGGCGGAACGCCACACGATGCGGCTGGCGCTGCCCGTCCCGTCCTGCGGCTCGTAGTAGTCATCTGCGGAAGGCGCCGCGCCAAGTCCCTTGGTGCTTGAGCTCTTGATGAGGCTCACCTGGTACGAGAGCAGGTTGTCTGGGTCGTCCGTCGCGGAGCCAAACACGGTCGAACCGTCTATCGGGAACGACCCTATCTCACGGTAGTCGCCCCCGAACTCCCACTCATCTGCGAGGGTGACCTCGGTCTTGCCCTCCCCCACCTTCACGACGCGGGCGCTTGAGTCAACGCCCGCCACGCCAAACGGCAGGCTCACGTTCTTGCGCTGGCCCGACGCCGACGAGCTGCCGTCGTCGGAGGCCTTGCCCACGGTCACAACCTTCGCCGCACCGTCGTCCTGCGCCGCAGTACCACGGCCGCCGGCAGCAAAGTGCCAGATGCCGAGGCCCACGGCACAGGCTGCAACTGCGAGGCCCACGCCAACGATGACTTTCGTCCTTCTCCCCCTGGGCGAGGTGGCGCCAGAACGAGTCGCGTCGTCCTTATCAGCCTGATCGGCGCGTACGTCCTCGTCGCTCTTGAAGTGGTTAGCCATGCGAGCCGCCTACCTGGAGGTATAGATGCCGATGTGCTGCTTGCCGTCGCGGATGTACTCGTTCGCGAGGTAGGTGTTGGTGAAGGTGCGCAGGCTCGGGTACCAGAAGTGCGGCGACGCGCCTGCGTAGAGCGAGCAGGCGGGGTCGGCAAAGTAGACCTGGTCCGTGGCCTCGTTGTAGCCGTCGATGACCATGATGTGCGAGAAGGTCGTGTTGCCGTGGCCGTTGAAGTGCGGCCCGCCCCTGCGCTCCTGCTCGTCCACGCACGTCGCGTAGCCCGTGGAGTAGGACTTGAGGACGGACGACCTCACCGTGGCGTAGTTCGGGGTGTGATACGTGGTGTAGACGTTCCTGCCGAGCCAGGCGTTCATGCCCTTCTCGAACATGCGGTTCGCGAAGCTCGTGTAGCCGTACTGCCTGGTGTGCATGTAGGAGGCCACGTTCTCGATCGAGAGCGCCGTACCGGACTTGGAGTGCCACGCGCCCACGTTGCTCAGGACCATGTAGCCGGAGGTGGGGCCGCAGAAGAAGCCGTTGGGCTGGCCCACGGCGTGGATGTTGTGGAAGTGCACGCGTGCCTTGGCCTTGGTCACATAGGGGCTCGCCGTCGAACCAGGCGCGGCAGAACCCTTGGCGAGCACCTGCATCTCGAGCGCCTCGACCCTGTAACTGATGCCGGTCGACCCGGCGATGGCGCCGTTCTTGGTCCAGCCGAGCCAGCCGTAGTCCTGCACGTAGGCGCGGTACCAGACGTCGTAGTACTTGGCCATGTCACCCGTAAGCGTGACCTTGAGGGCCTCTACGCGTTTCGCGGCGCCGACGGTGCCCGAGTTGGTGCCATCGGCGACGGCAGCCGTCCAGCCCTTGCCCTCCACGTGCGTGGAGTAGCTGATGCCGCCTGTAATTCCATCGGACTTTACGGTCGCCTTGAGCGCTTCGATGCGGAGTCCCTTGCCCGTGGTGCCGCTCAGGGCTCCGTTGGACTGCCAAGCCTGCCAGCCGACGTTCTGCACGTGAGTGGCGTAGCTCACAGTGGCAGCGCTGAAGGACGGGACGGACCACTTGTCGTTTGCCGAGGGTGCGCCCACGTCCTTGGCACGCAGGACCACCTGCATGGCTTCGACACGAAGGCCGAGCTTGGTGGTGCCTGCTACCGCGTCGTCCTTTGCCCAGGCGAGCCAGCCATAGTTCTGCACGTGGACGCGATACCAGACGTCGTACTTCTGGGCAATGGGACCAGAGAGGCGAATCTTGACAGCCTCGACTCGGAGGGACTTGCCCGTCGTGCCCGCGTTGGCGCCATCAGCAACGTAGGACTGCCAGCCCACGTTCTGCACGTGCGCGCAGTACTCGATGTGGCTGCCGTCGGCATCGGGATTCATGGTGCCCGCAAGCTGGAGGTTGAAGGCCTCGAGCCTCTTGCCCTTGCCCGTGACGCCCAGTTGCGCACCGTCCCTGTCTGTCTTGGTCCAGCCATAGTCCTGAACGTGTGCGGTGCCCGTGACGGAAGCCTCCTGCTTCTGCACAAGCTCGACCTCAACGGCTTCGATACGCAGGGCTTTGCCCACCGTACCGGCGATGTCACCGTTGTAGATCCATTCGGTCCAGCCCTCATTCTGCACGTGCACGCGATAGCGGATGTCGTACCGCTTCGCGACATCGCCCGTGAGGCGGATGCAGAGCGCCTCAACCCGCAGCGCCTTGCCCGAGGTTCCAGCGACTTCACCGTCCTTGGCCCATGCCTGCCAGCCCACGTTCTGCACGTGGGCACGGTACTCGATGGAGCCGGAGAAATCGCTCCTCAGCTTGAGCTGCAGCGCTTCGACACGCAGGGCCTTGCCCGTCGTGCCGGCGATGGCGCCGTCCTTGGTCCAGTCCTGCCAGCCGACGTTCTGGACGTGTGCACGGTAGTTGACGAGGCCCTCGTCTTGGATGGCATCCGAGGACTCGGTCTGGGTGGACTCCGTCGTCGATTCACTCGTGGAGACGGTCTTGTCAGAGCCTGTGGGCTGGGACTCGTCCTTGCCCTTGGTACCCGCATCCTCCGCTGAGGTAGACGTGTCCCTCTCCCCCGTGCTTGCAGACAATGCCGTGGAGCTCGAGCTGTCGTCAGTGGTAGAGCTGCTCGTCACCGAGCTTGAGCCTGCAGTGTTTTGCGTCGCGGTCGAATCCACGGCGAACGCCGACACCTGGCCTAGACTCAGGACCAGAAGCACGCCACAGGCGACGCTTGCCAAGTACTTCCTCATTTGATGCGCTCCTCACCATCCATCGTAATGACGCCATGCAAACAGGGCGCACAGTCGCGCGCCCTGTCAAGCAGCTAGTTGTAGACGACGACGGTCGTTCCCGTCGGGATGTTGTCGTAAATCCATTTGGCCTTGTTGATGTTCAGGCGCACACAACCCTGAGAGATGTGCATGCCGAGCCTGCCATCAAGGATGCCGAAGGTGCCACGGTGATACAGCACAGAGTGGAACAGGTAGTTACCGTGAAACTGCGTGTAGTAGTAACACGTGTGGTCACCGCCGCTGAACGAATAGCCCTTTGCGCCGACGGTGAAGACGCCGTGGACAGTGGGCGTGCTGTACTGGCCGTCAGAGCACACGATGTAGTCGTACAGGTTCCAGCCGCTTGCGGAGCGGTTGAACACGCCGACCCTGCACGCGCCGTAGTTGACCATGAGCAGCCAGTTGGTCCTGCTGCCGTAGCGCTGCGCGCGATAGTACATGTCCGAGTCCGCCATGAAGAGGCCCTTATCGGTGGTGTACGAGCGCCACGTCGCGCCAGGGGCAGCGGAGCCCCTGGGCCTCACGACGATCTGGACGGCCTCGACGCGGGCGGCACAGCCGGTCGTGCCGGCGTATCCGCCGTTCCTGGTCCAGCCCATCCAACCGAGCTTCTGGACGTGGACGCGATACCACACGTCGCAGGTCTGGGCCATGCTGCCCGTCAGGCGCACGCGGATCGCCTCGACGCGCCTGCCCTGGCCGACCGTGCCGGCAACGGCGCCCTGGGACTTCCAACCCTGCCAGCCGATGCCCTCGACGTGGGCACTGACCTGGACCTCGCCGGTCTGTCCGACGCCGGACGCCTTGACGCGAAGCGCCTCGACCCTGAGCCCCCTACCCGTCGTGCCGGCAACGGCACCGGAGCCGACCCAGTTCTGCCAGCCGATGTTCTGGACGTGGGCCTGATACGTAACTGTCGGCGCGGAAACGTACGGACGGTTGGTGTCACCAGGCGCGGCAGCGTTCTTCTCCGTCAACTTGAACTGGACCGCCTCGACGCGCAGGCCACAGCCAGTCGTACCCGCAATTGCACCCTCGGACGAGTCGTCCCCAGCCTTTGCCCAGCCGAGCCAGCCAAGGTTCTGCACGTGGACGCGATACCACAGGTCGTGCGTCTGGGCAGCCTCGCCCGTGAGCTTTGCCCTGATGGCCTCGACCCTCTTGGAGCGGCCAGTCGTACCGGACACGTTGCTATCGCTTGTCTGCCTGTAGCCCTGCCAGCCGAGGTCCTGTACATGGGAGTTGACCTGAATCGCGCCCTCGACACCAGAGAGCCGCACGTCAAGTGCCTCGACGGCAAGGCCCATGCCCGTGGTGCCGGCGGTCTTGCCGTCGCTGAACCAGCCCTGCCAGCCAATGTTCTGGACGTGTGCGCGATACGAGACCGCAGCCTGCTGCTCAGTACCCGTCTCGGAGGATCCGCTGGTCGAGCCCGGGGCATCCGCGCCCTTCTCCACTAGCGTCACCTGGATGGCCTCGACGCGCTTGCCCATGCCGGTGGTGCCGGCCATCGAGCCGTCCTTGGTCCAACCCATCCAACCCTTGTCCTGCACGTGGACGCGGTACCACACGTCGTAGCGGGACGCGACGGGACCGTCGAGCTTTATCTTGACTGCCTCGACGCGCAGCCCCTTGCCCGTGGTACCCGCCTGGGCATAGCCGTCCTCACTGTCGGCGCTGCTCGACCAATCCTGCCAGCCCACATTCTGGACGTGCGCGCTCACGCTGATGGACGAGCCATCGGTCATGTTGCCAAGGGAGAGGCGCAGTGCCTCCACGCGCAGGCCCCTGCCCGTGGTTCCCGCGACGCCACCGGCAGAGACGTTCGCCTGCCAGCCGATGTTCTGAACGTGGGCCGCATAGGCGAGCTCGGGCTCCTGCGTCTGCTCGTCCGTGCTGGTGCTGCTCTGGGAGTCGGCGCTGGTCGCATCGGAGGTCGAGGCGTCGTCCTGACCAGAGGTCGACGGCGTCTGCTCGGAGGACGAGCCACTGTCCTGGCTGGAGCTGCTCGTATCAGTCCCCGTAGAGGACTCCTGCCCCATCGTGTCTGAGCTCGTGGACGAGCTGGTACCAGATACACCCTGCTCGGAGGTGCTCTGGTCCGTTCCCGACGTGGTCGTCCCCTGCTCGGTCGTAGCGTTGACATTCGGGGTGGCGTTGAGAGCCTCCGCAAGGGCCGGCGTGGGAATCAGCGCCGCGCACATCGCGACGGACGTCAGCGCCGCCAGCATGCCCTGGATTCGAGTACGCATGTGTACCTCCATACGGACATTTGACAAAGTATTCAAGTCCTCTACATCTTCACAATCTTAGCTTAAATGCTAGGATGTCGCTTGAAGCCTGAGGTTAAAACTTCGCCAATAGCGGCGTTGTGACCTTTGGTCACGAATGAGCAGCGTGTGGACGCGCTGTACCCCTCATCCAAATATCGGACGCTTTCCGACGACCGGGAGTTTGCAACATGCGCAACAAAGATTACAAGTACGTGCCGAAGCACCTCGCGAAGGAGGCTCAATCACAAATACCGTCGATGCACGTCGCGACGGGGCTCTCCGCGCTTGCGGTTACGGCAGGACTGACGTTTGCGCTCACGACCCTCTCTGGTGCCACCATCGCGTTGGCACAGGATACGGATACGGCGACGCCTGTTGTCGCCAATACCGATACGACCACGACCTCCCAGGCCCAGCAGGAGAGCCAGCCCACCACTACGTCTAAGCAAAGCAGCACGAGCGGCGACTCCTCCACCCAAGCCAACGGCGATACGTCTGACTCTTCACAGGACTCAAGCCAGAGCGCGTCAACGTCAAGTGAATCCACAGGCCAGGACACTTCCTCCCAGGCAGCAGACTCATCCAGCACCAAGACGACGACCGACCAGACCAAGGGAGAAGAGCAGACCTCAACGGCCGCGGCATCGGTCCATTACCAGGCTCACGTACAGGACAAGGGCTGGCAGGAGGAGGTCTCGACCGACGCCTCACAAAATGACGCCGCAACCGCGGGCACCACGGGTCAGAGCAAGCGTGTCGAGGCCGTAAGGGTCTCAATCGTCGACGGGGACGGTAACAAGCTCGAGAACGCAGTCGAGTACAAGGCACACGTCGCGAACCAGGGTTGGGACAAGACCTGGACGCGCGACGGTGAGACCGTGGGTACCACGGGCATGTCTCGCGCAATTGAGGCGCTCAAGATTCGCCTCATCGACCAGTACGCCCAGCTCTACGACATCTTCTACCGCGTCCACATCCAGGACCACGGCTGGCTTGACTGGACATGCAACGGTGACGCGGCTGGGTCCGTGGGTATGAGCAAGCGGATCGAGGCTCTCCAGATTCTGCTGAGGCTGAAGAACGCCTCCGACTCCCCCACCACGGGTGAGGGCGCGTTTCTCGACAACTCAGGCATCTCGATCGCGAGCCACGTGCAGAACGTCGGCTGGCAGGGCGCAGCCACCTCGAACGGTCAGACGTCCGGCACGACCGGCAAGGGTGAGCGCATCGAGGCAATCACCGCCAGGATTGGCAGTGGCTACGACATCGACGGCGGCATCCAGTACCGTACCTACATCCAAAACAGCGGATGGGGCAGCTGGGTGGCAAACGGGGCAGTCTCCGGTACGACTGGAAAGGGCCTGAGGGTCGAAGCGGTGCAGTTCGAGCTGCAAGGCGACATCGCAAAGTCCTACGACCTCTATTACCGTGTCCACGTAGCCAACTATGGCTGGCTCGACTGGGTTCTTGCTGGAACCGGACAGGACTCCATCGCCGGCACCACCGGCCTCTCGAAGCGAATCGAGGCCATCCAGCTCTACATGTACAAGAAGGAGGCTCAGCAAAAGCCCAAAAAGGGAATCGGCTATGTATCCTCCGCAGGCGTCTCCTATGCTGGCCAGGAGTCGAACGGCACGTGGACGGCGGCCGCAAACGGCGGCGTCGCAGGGTCGACCGGAAGGGGAATTCCCCTCGTCGCCATGAGGGCTGCGCTCGCATCGGGAAGCGACGGTCTCACGGGAGACATCTCCTACCAGGTCCACCTTGCCAACGTGGGCTGGGTGGCATCGCAGTCGGACGGAGCCAATGCGGGTAGGTCGCAAGCCGCAAACAACATCCAGAGCATCAGGATTTCGCTCGGCGGCACCTTGGGACGCTTCTTCGACGTGTACTACCGCGTGCACACCCATAACATCGGCTGGATGGGATGGACGCGTGACGGAAGCTCAGCTGGAACCACCGGTCTGGGCCTTCCCGCCGAGGCGTTCGAGATCACTCTGGTCCCCAAGGGAAACGCCGCACCCGGCAGCACCGCAATGTCCTTTGTAGACCAGAACAGCTACTATGGCCAAATCGTCGCGACCATGAATGGTGCCCAGGCACGTGTTCGCAACTCCGCCTTCAGGACCCCGTCCACACCTGGCGGCTACTGTGCACTCTGGGTCACCAACGTTGTCTCCAACGCCGGATATGGTTACTACTCCGGCAACGCATGCGACCTCTACCGCAGCTACTGTCATTCCTCCGACCTCAAACAACTCAAAATCGGAATGATCATCGCCGTAAGCAGTCATCCTCACACGCGTGCGGGATCCATCTATGGTCACGTGGGAATCTACATCGGCAACGGTCTCATGCGGGACAGCGTCTACGGCTACGTTCGTCAGATCAGTGTTAAGGACTGGATGGCGTACTACGGCGCTACGGTTCAGCCCAGGTGGGGCTGGATGGGCAACAGGCGTCTTGCATAGTTGCTTCAAGCGTGTCTTCATGATGCATGCAACGCCATTTCAATCAATATCTGTTAGTCCTCATATAAGATAGGACGGGTATATCGCACATCCGAGGAGCAACACTTTGAAGATACTCGCAGTGATTCCCGCCTACAACGAGGAGGAATGCCTGGCAGACACCGTGAACGAACTCACGAGCGTCTGCCCCGACATCGACTACCTCGTCATAAACGACGGCTCGAAGGACTCGACCGGAGAGATCTGCGACCGCATGCACTTCAACCACGTGGACCTTCCCGTGAACTGCGGTCTCGCGGCAGGTTTCAAGTGCGGCTGCAAGTATGCGTATTGCAACGGTTACGATGCAGTGGTGCAGTTCGACTCCGACGGTCAGCACATGCCCAAGTACATCGGTCCGATGGCAAAGGCGATGCGGGATCAGAAGGCCGACATCGTCATCGCATCTCGCGGACTTGCGGGAGGTGGCGCCGTTGGCGCCAGAGGCGTAGGCGCCAAGCTCATCACCAAGCTGATCAAGGCCGGGACTGGCCAGACGATTACCGACCCCACGTCCGGCATGCGCATGTACGATCGTCAAATGGTCGAGACCTATGCCAAGAGCTTCGACCTCGCTCCCGAACCAGACTCCATCGCCTTACTTATGCGTGGCGGCGCAAAGGTCGTTGAGGTACCAGCCCAGATGAGGGAGCGCCAAGGAGGCACGAGCTACCTGAGGTTCTTCAGCTCGATCTCCTATATGGCACGCACGTGTCTGTCTCTGTTGTTGTTCCTTTGGTTCCGATAGGGAGACGTAAATGAACCCAGTTCTTCGTCTTGTACTTATATTCGGCGCAGTCGTTGCACTAGCCATCGTGATACACGCAGTGAGGAAGTGCCGCATGACCATTGCGGACTCCGTCTATTGGGTCGTGTGTGCTGTGCTACTTGTTCTTTTTGCAGCTTTCCCAAGCATTGCGTTCTTCTTCTCTGGACTGCTTGGCTTTCTTTCCCCCTCGAACTTCGTCTTTTGCTTGATTATCATGCTCATGCTCATCAAGCTCTTTACCCTCTCGGGTCAAGTATCAAGGCTCCAGAACAAGGTTGAGAGTATGTCTCAGGAAGTCGCGCTTAACGAGAAACGGCATGAAAACATCTCGTCACAAAACGAGTAGTGTTTTCTGGCGAAAAATCTCTTTATAGCACCGCGAATCAAATCAGAGTAGCCAGCAATTTTATTCCAAGATCAATTCCTTCTTAGCTTGGGCGGGTTACACTGAAGCATTTAATCTATATTCTCCTTAGCGTACACACAATCTCATGGACTCGCTCTCTGTAGACGTAGAGGTATAGTGCATATAATCCACAGTAGATAAGAAATGCAGTTATTGCGGGCAGCACTTCTGTCATACAGATGAATGCAACTGTTAGCAAGATCTCAAAAGCGCCAATTGAAGACTCTGTCACCTCAAACTTTCTTGAGACAAAGTGCTCGGAATAGATGCTTCTGCCGATGATGGCCACGACGGCAGCCGTAATGGAAAAATATACAGATTGAATTATGAAAGTACCAAACAGCACCCCGCACGCACTGAAGGCCACAGTAACGATATTGACGTAAAGAAGCCGGGATTCCTCCCTCATGACTTTGAACATCGTCGTACACGTTATGTCCATCTTGCTGTCAAACACGCATATTGGAAGGACAAAGACGAAAAATGACATGCTCCTCGCATATTGTGGAAGCCAAATCAAAAGAATCCAGGTCATTGGAAAATACAGGGCATAAACAACAGGGAAAATAAGGCTCAAGGTGTCTCTCGCATGCACATAGAACTTCTTAATTTCCGAATTCTTGCTTTGCTTCAGAGAGGGAAACAAGACCATGCTCGCCTGCGAAACGAAAGCTGTATAGAGCGACAGGAGCGACAAGGCAAACGAGAGCTCACCAAATGTTTTAATCCCCCACTTAGCGTCAATCGCGAAACGACACACTCCGACAATCAGTCCAGACGCAATATTAGCAATCATTAGCTTTGAGCCTACGCGAATGCTTGCGATACTCTCGCGAAGTGCGACACCCCACCCCTGAAAACCCTTCGTCGGAAATTCGCGCACTTGGTAGAAGCAATATAAAACTTGAACTACGCTAGAAAAAATGTAGGAAATTACATATGGTTCAAATTTCCTTACTCGTAAGAAAAGCAAGAGCAATAAGGGGAGTAAAAACACACCCCTCTCTATCATCGTCGAATACGAAGAGAGCTTGGTCTCATTCATTGCTTGAAGCACGTACATAATGTACGAGGCAGCATTCTGCACTACCATAAATATTGCCGAGCAGATGAGAACAAACACTCTCGCAGTTCCAAAGCCTGAAATGGAGACAATCGCAATTAAAATAACTGCCACTATCGATTGGGAAACGACGGCAACAATGAACTGCGAGAAAATCGAGCTCTTATTGATCTCGACTCTCGATTTTCCACCGTTAATAAGATAAACGCCATCATTCAAGCCAAGATGGAAAAACCCGACGTAGCCAGTATAGAAAATGAAGAGTTGCCAATAGCCATACTGTGTGACACCCAGAAGTTTCGGTACAAGAAGCGACTGGATTACTCCCATGACTAAAGATATGCCTTGCGCAAGAAAGGCTATGGACATGTTTTTAATGACGAACCGAGCGTTCATTATCTCCTCATTGTCGAAGGCGAAGGAAATATAGTGAATTTCACATTACTCTGAAGGACACCTAGCGGATATCTTGAACTCCTATTCCAACTGCCACGAATGGCGGGCATGTTCATACACAGGCACCTAGATTATTTTCTAGTTTTAAGTGAATGAATGATCATCTATTCGAGCGGATTCCTTCTCAAGTCTTGCGGAAAGGTCATTACTACAGTAACTATGGCTTGGCCAGCTTTCCTTAAAGCGCCACGTTTCCAAATTCCAGCCTTTGTCAACAGGAAAACTCTTCTATACCATTTTTCATTTGGGATAGAGAGGTAAGCCCGCAGTGACTTATAGTCTTCAGAAGACATTTCTGCACCTAAAGACTTATAGCATTCATTAGCTCTCCGCATCGAGTTGCAGATGCTTTCTCTTGCCGATTCGAAACTCGTTGTAATGAGGGATCGCAACAGCGTCGTCTTCGTAGCACCTATTTGATTATCTTGATGCTGTCGATACTTGCTGGTCGCTTGCGCAACATAGCCAATATGTCCCACGGTAGCTGCTATTAACGATACCCACCAATCATGTACCTCAACCCCTCCGGTATTCTGGAATCTATTAACCAGCTCCCTCAGTTTGCGGTTAATCATTATCGTACATCCAGGAGCAACTGGGTTAATCAGCAGATCTTTCAATCCGCAACGATCGGGATTAATACCGACAAGAGAATCAAAAGATGGCGAAAGGGTATTTAGATTCTCGTCAACAACTTCGAGATCCGTAAAAATCATGACAGGGCTATCTGGATATTTCCTTTCTAGCCCCTTCATTTTACTAAGCGTAACCTCAATCTTATCTGGGTACCACACGTCATCTTGATCACAAAACATAGAGTAGTCGGCATCACTGCAACCAAGAAGGTACATGAAATTGTTATATGAGCCCTTCTGCGTATTACTGCTGGGAGACCAGCTGATGCGTGAATCTCTACCTATTTCATAGTCAATAATCTTTTGAGTCCCGTCAGATGACCCATCATCAGAAACGAGCAGCCTCCAATTGTGGAACGTTTGTGCTTGAATAGACCTAATCTGGTCTTGTACGTATTTTCTGCCGTTATAAGTGGCCATCAACACGTCTACTGAGTCAGAAACTTTAGAACTCATTTTCTCTACCTCGCCACGATTCGGCTGCTCCCGCGAAGAAATATTCTAAAACCTCTTCCAGTGTTGACAATCACAGTGTTGACAATCAACAGTGGTCGCGAGAGCTAGGATTAGTATCCTATCCAGATATAGATATCCTATCCAGATATAGACGGACTAATTTTT
>ERZ791908.518-NODE-518-length-40277-cov-5.750907_pt1 | contig 40277 bp, 27 predicted proteins | sample MGYA00510144_ERZ791908 | MGnify/ENA primary metagenome ERZ791908 (study PRJEB30046, sample SAMN00792105) | human gut metagenome | study: EMG produced TPA metagenomics assembly of the A metagenome-wide association study of gut microbiota in type 2...
ACGATGTAAAACTAAATGACGTTTACAATACCATGTAATTCGCAGGACAACATCAGGGGGGGTGCCGCTTTTCACGATGCTTGTTTTATTGGTTCGTTATTCCGAAGTAATAATTGCCGTAGGAAGACTGTGCTTTCTTCTGCAGGACGCGTTCGCTTGATCTGATTATGGGACATGGTGTATCCGATCGCGTCAATCCTGTTTAAGAAATGTTCAGATCTCCGTATAAATACAGATAGAGATGCACAGAAAAGCAGAGATAAATTACTTGAATATTAAGAATAAAACGATATCGTTTCATCGCAACTATCTGCTCTGATGAAAATATTTTGATTTACATTTCCCAGTTGTATGATATATAATTGTCGTACTTCAGAGGGATATATGTTATTTTTATCACATCAGAGAAAAGGAGATTAATGGATGAGAGGAAAACATTCACGAAATAGAAAGAACCGGCCGCTGGTCATCGTGCTGAGTTTAGCGATGATTTTCTCGGCTATGACGGCGTTCTGGTCGTTTGGGGAGGGAGGAGACAGCAGTGGCGGCAGTACGCCGACGGTGACATCTTCTTCCGGGACAGGAACGGAAAACCAGACTGGCAGTACAACTTCCAATGGAACAGAAGGCGATGGATCGCCTTCAACCGAGACGAATAAATCACCGGTATCTGGCAACAGTTTAGTTCCGGGTACAGACAGTGGTACGCAGGTGCAAAGTAGTACGGGGGCTGCAGATAATAAGGCGTCGGATACAGGCGAGGAATGGGGGGCATCTTCAAATGCTGAAGGAAATGCTTATACCGTAATCTTCGATCCGAATACAGGCATGCATTCTATTCCAAATGCGGGAATGATTTTGTATTGTATGAATAATAAGTTGGTGTGGCCACATGAAGAAATAGGCGTCAATGGAACCGTGCCAACATATTATAAACGTAGCGATTTGGATTCCACCGATTTTAGTAATAATGATAATGCATATCAATATTATAAAGAACATAGAGATGAATTTAAGCAGAAATTAGCTGCGATTCTTTATGCGGGATACCCAATTAATGGGTTGAACTTATATAACATCAGTAATGAATCGAACACTCAATCATTAACAGAAGAACAATGTAACAATATGCTAAATGCTCCTACAATTTTACGAGAAGCGTTTCCAGATAGCATTGGGGATCATATATTTACCTATGAGAATTTACAGGAAGGTACAGATGAATATAAATATATTCAAAAATTTCTAGATGATGTTAGAAAAGGTGTGAAAGATGAAAAGAATTTAACAACAGCTAAAATTACATCGATGCCATTTTATAAATTAGTGTTCTTATTAAATTCTAAAGACGGTTTGAAGAGCTATCCACAAGTCTATTCATCTGAAGATGTTTCTGTCAGTAAAGCAGTTATGGCAACAAATTCTGCTGTTTGGAAATTGATGGCCGACTACAAGGTAAATGATAACGATATAAGTACGCTTTCTTCAGATCTTGCTAATAATATCTATAATGCATCAACAAAATCTGCATCATTAGGCACTGAAGAACCGGTTTCGAATTCTATCAAGCTCGTGAGCGCTGATGGTTCGGATCCATCGTTTAAGTATAAAAATGGGAAATGGTATAGTGGAAAATTAAAGATTCATGAAAGTGGCCCGTATACAGGGTTGACATATACCATAAGTTGTTCTAATGGTGATGTTAAACCATTAGGTAATATTAATCAGGTGACTTCGGATCAGGAGTTTATTCTTGAATCTGATACCAAACCGGAAAACGTTCGAGTGACAGCTACATCTTCTGAAATACAATGGATTAAGTCTTTAGCTGTTTTTTCTCCGAGTGGTAATCCGGACATCACAAAGAATGGGACAACAACACATTATCAAAATATGATCGGTGTTGAGATTGGGAAAACTACAATTTCTACAGATTTATCCATCGGTAGTAAACCAGCCTCTGATACGGGAACACTGACGTTAAATAAAATCTTCGATGGTGCAGGAGCTGCTTCGCTTACGGACAGCGAGAAAGAGAACCTGTCTTTTGACATTAAGGACAGCAGCGGAAAGACTTTTGTAACCGTTCCGTATAAAGATTTTACGGATGGATCCTGTAAGATTGAGGGCATTCCTGTCGGAACTTACACGGTTCAGGAAAAAGGAATTTCTGACAAAGTTACGACCAAGTATATTGTCGGAAGTAAAGAAACGCAGAAGATTACAATTTCAAAAGATGGATCTTCAGCAATGACAATCACGAACACATATCCGGATAATCCACCGGCAGTCCCAGTCGTCCCGTCAGTAACTGTCACCCCTGCTTCCGCCGACCTCCGCGTCCAGAAGCTCATCATCGGCAACGACGGAAACTGGCCGGAAGGCGCATCGTTTACGATGAACCTGCAGGCAAAGGATAACGCGCCAATGCCGAACGGCACGGTAAACGGGGTGAAGAGCATCACCGTCAGCAGTGAGAGCCCGGCGTCCTTTGGAACGATCCAGTACGAGAAGGCTGGAACATATCATTACATTGTCACGGAAAGCAAGGGCAGTGATAAGAATTTCACCTATGATGAAACCCAGCACCCGGTGACGGTGACAGTAACCGAAAGCGCCGATCACAAGCTGACAGCATCGATTTCCGGCGGAAACTCCTCCGGCATCGTGGAAATCAGCAACCATTACACCAAGCCGAAAGAAGATAACGGCGGCAAAGAGGAAAACAGCGGCGGAAACAAGACGAACGGGAGCACGAACAACTCTTCCGGCAAGAATTCTTCCGGAGGAAGTAAGACCAACGGTTCCACGTCGAGCAAGACGAATGGTCAGGTTCAGCCGGCCAATACCAAGACGCTGAAAAACAGTCTGGCAAAGACCAATCCGTCAGGATCCGCGGACTCTTCCGGAAACGCTTCCGGTTTCCTCGTCCGCACCGGAGACCAGACTGACTTGGCTGTGATGATCGCGCTCTTGCTCACCTCGGCCTGCGGACTGGCTGGCGTTCTGGCACTGAAGAAAAAACGCCGTGATGACCGGACTTCCGAGGACCGTCAGTAAACGGTTTTTTCGGAGACAATCCGAACAAGTTAAGAGAATGGCTTTCCATTTCGTCTGCGTTTCTGCAGACTGATCCGGCGGCTGGACTGTGCTGAGCATGGTCCGGCCGTTTTTAGCGGGAAACTCTGTTGCTGTGTATCCGTTATTGATGAAGATCTCCAGCTGGGGAATCTTCGCTCGACTGATTGCTCTTTAAAAAGGTATGCATAATGAGTGAATAATCAAGGGGCAGTACATTCCTGATAAAAAGGAAATTAAGCTGACCTTGCTTATTGCATTTCTATCTTTGGAGTAAGATGATAAGATAGAGGTAAGAGGGATAAGAGCGGATAATCCATGAAGCGGAGACAGAAAATCTGCAGACTGCGCAGAAGTAAGAACATTTCCGGATCCTTTTACATCCTCTGAACATCGCCGTGAAAATGCATTATAATGGAGGGAGTATGAACATACAGGCAGTTTACGGCGTCCTGATACCGTTTATGGGAACGACTCTGGGAGCAGGATGCGTATTCTTTATGAGAAATCAGTTAAGTCAGAAAGTAGAGCGGATCCTGCAGGGATTCGCAGCCGGCGTCATGACGGCGGCATCGGTCTGGAGCCTTCTGCTTCCGTCCATGGAGCAGAGCCGTGCCATGGGAAAGCTGGCGTTTTTCCCTGCATTCGCCGGGTTCTGGATCGGCACACTGTTCCTGCTTCTGCTGGACCACGTGATTCCGCATCTCCATCTGAACGGCGAGGAGGCCGAGGGGCCGTCCGGGGCTAAAAGCCGCCTGACCAAGACGGCGATGATGGTTCTGGCCGTCACCCTGCATAATATTCCGGAGGGAATGGCCGTCGGCGTGGTCATCGCAGGATGGCTGGGCGGAAACGCCGGACTGACTGCCGGAGGCGCGCTGGCCCTGTCCCTGGGCATCGCGATCCAGAATTTTCCTGAAGGAGCCATCATTTCTATGCCGCTGCATTCTGAAGGCATGGGAAAGGGAAAATCGTTTCTCGGCGGCTTTCTGTCCGGAGTTGTGGAACCGGTCGGGGCGCTGATCACCATCGCGCTGTCCGAGCTGATGATTCCGGTTCTGCCGTATCTCCTGGGCTTTGCCGCCGGCGCGATGATTTACGTCGTGGTGGAAGAGCTGGTGCCGGAGATGTCGCAGGGCGAGCACAGCAACGTGGGCGTCATTATGTTTGCCGTCGGGTTTACCATGATGATGGCCATGGACGTGGCGCTGGGCTGATCGTTCTGCAGACAAAAATCAATGCACAAGCGGAAAAGGTCCGGGTGGTGCTGCCCGGCAGTTTTTCACAGGACGGAGTTTCCTGATCAGAGAGATTACAGGCCGGAGACAGGCAGTGTGTTTCTGCGATCTGTGTAAACTGCAGCGAAGATCAGCAGATAAGAAGATAGAAGAAAATAAGAGGGTAAGCGATGAAAAAGAAAAGATACAGGATTCATAAGAGATTTTACGTATTCGTGGCGCTGCTGGTCATTCTGATCGCAGCGCTGTGCGTCCACTTCCTTGGCGGGAGTTCTTTGTCCGGAAAGAATAAGGCGGCATCTGCGGGGAAATCACAGAAGACGCAGTCGGAAACGGTGAAAAAGAGCAGTAAGAGCAGGGCAGTGACAAAGACGGATTCTGCGCAGCCTCCGGCGGTGTCCGGCATCAAGACCATGCCTGCATCCTATGAAAACACTGCGCCGGCGAAGCAGCAGGGCAGCCTGCATGAGATTACCTACACGGTAAAAATCAACGGCGTGACCTATAAGCGTCCGGCGCTGGTCTACCTCCCGGCGGGCTACACGTCATCGAAGAAGTATAATATCTTCTATCTGATGCACGGCTACGGCGGCACATACCATACCTACCTTGGCTGGACCACTGGCGCGCGGCCGTTTAAGAACATTCTGGACCACATGATCGCGGACGGAAAGATCAAGCCGACCATCGTCGTTGGTGTGGAATATAACTCAGCATACGGCAATTATTACTACGGCCAGCTGGACACGGTAAGCAAGGAGATCGTGCAGAATCTGGCGCCGGTTGTGGAGTCAAAGTATTCGACTTATGCGGCTTCTACGAGTGAAGAGGGCCTGACGGCATCCAGAGCACACCGTGCAATCGGCGGATTCTCCATGGGCGGCTGTGCGACCTGGCGTGCGCTGAAGAATTATGCCGACGTTTTCCAGTATTATCTGCCGATGAGCATGCCGATGTACTATTACGGAAGTTCCGGCGGCTATGAACAGAGCCAGAGCAAAAGCAGCGCAAAGGAAATCGCTGCTGCCGTGAAGAAAAAGGCGGCCGGGAAGAAGGTCTATGTATTCGCGGCGACGGGAACGGCAGACATGATGAATCAGGGCACCGAAATGCAGGCGAAGGACCTCAGCGGCCATACCGGCTTTACCTGGGTTGACCCGTCATCCAGCTTCCGTAAGGGAAACATCACCTTCTACTCCTGGCAGGGACACAGCCACAGCTATATGCAGACTTATCCGTATCTGTATAACGGCCTGATGCGCTTCTTCGGGTAAGTTGCTGGTAGTAAAAAAATCGGATAACTCGAGAGGGCATATCGTCCTCTCGTTATACAATTAACCCATACGCTGCCCGCCCAACCCTTCTTTAACAGCGTCTCTGCTGCACAGGCGGGCAGCGTTTTTTGTGTGACACTTCGATGCATAATCGCTGGCTGGCTTCGCAGCCGTGTTTTCCTGCCGAACAGGGGCGGGGATGCAGTGGTGGTGAAGGTCAGTAAACAGGAGAGATGATCAGAAAACGGGAATGAAAGTTGAGGTATACCGCATACACGTCATGTGTGCCCGCTGTGTGTGGGGCTGCAGGGACAATGAAAGGCCGGTGCCGGAAGCTGCGTCTGCAGCTCCGGCACCGGCTTCATCTTTTCAATGCTTTAATTATGCGCAATCTGGCAGCATGTGTGAACTGCCGGCTGCTACTTGCAGGAAGCTGACCCAGTGCGCTGTTTTTCGATTCATCATCGGCAAACGACCTGCATCTGCTGGCCGGTCTTCCCGCGAGAAGGCTGTTTCCTCAATGCCGTGCGTTCAGATTCCGTCAGCAGCACTCGCCGCCTGCAGTACATGTATACTTCCCTGCACTCTGCGCATTACATGGAACTGTCAGCGGCAGCTCCGCTTATTTTGCTGCGTTCAGTGCGTTCAGTGCGATGTATCCGCCTGCCAGGTTGTAGATGTTGGATTCACTGACACCTGCTTCTTTGAGGAGTGTGTATCCCTTTCTTGCATATGCATTTCCGGAGTAGCAGAGAACGACGTATTTGGTTCCTGCCGGGTCGCCCTTGATGGCTGTCTGGATTGCAGCAAGTGCCTGATCGTGCGCGGAGTCGGATTTTACATAAGCGTCCATATCGGCGTTAACTGCGCCATCAGCATGACCTTTTGCATAATTTGCTGCTGCTCTGACGTCGATGAGTTTCCAGCCGGAAGTTTTATTGTCAGCAATGGACTTCACTTCTTCTGCACGGATTCCGTTCATGCCGGTTGTAACGGTGCAGGATGCGGTGAGACCAGTCTCATTGTTCTTGACGGTGATTGTGGTCTTTCCGTCTTTCACTGCAGTTACGACACCTTTGGCGTCGACCGTTGCGACTGTAGGGTCTGCAGATGTCCATGTCTCGCCCTTGTCGTAAACGCCCTTGCCGATGGAGTATCCCAGCTTGGCTGTTCCCTTGAAGGAAAGGAACTGCTGGTCCAGTGTGATGGCTGTCGGCTTTACGTCCTTAACCTTGATCTTGATGGAAGCTTTTACCTTCTTATTTACTGTGGATGTTGCAGTAATCTTTACGGTTCCGTTTTTCTTTCCGGTGACTACGCCGCTCTTGGAAACGGTGGCAACCTTGGTGTTGCTGGACTTGTAAGTCAGCTTCTTGGAAGCCTTTGCCGGCTTGATGCTCTTTACGGACAGCTTTGCAGCGGCTTTTACGTCGATGGTGGAGTAATCCGTTTTCAGAGTGATCTTAGTCGGCTTTACGGTTTTCGCCTTGCTCTTGGCTTTTGCCGCATAGGAATTGCTGGTCATGCCTGCGTAAGCCAGGATCATGCCTGCGGACAGCGCGATGGTCAGAGCACGCTTCGTGAATGTAGATGTGAGTTTCATCTTGTTCCTCCCTTGAATCATAGTAGATTAGTGTGAAATGAGTAATTTTTCACGCGTCATATATCTTTATTATAGCCTGAAAATTGCGTGAAGGCATCCGTGAAGATTATGTATTGATAAAATCTATTCATGAAAGGCTATGTATCGGTAAATATGGTTCGTGGAATTATTATCTGCAGAGTGTATAATGAAACTGTCGTCTGCCTTGGACACTTGAGTACAGGGAGGAGAGAAATGCAGGAGGTCAGAATATGAACAGGCGGGAACAATTGAAGCAGGAACTGATCGCGGCGGTGGAAAAGCTTGGATATCCAGGAGAGTTCGGCGCGGTTATCGCGGACAGCCTGGGGACGGAGCTGACCATGAACCGGATGCTGGCCTATCTGCGTGCGGCCAGTCCGGGAAGTGAAGAGGAGATCGCAGATGAGATGCTGGCGATTTTAAGTGACCGTGACCGCTGGCAGGAGAAGATCATCAACGAGCATTATAACCGGAAATATAATGAATATCTCTGGTTTTACAGAAACCAGGATGAGAGTCCGGAGGAAGAATAGAAAGGGAACAGGGATTTTATGAAAGAGATTAACCAGAAGCGTCTGGTCAAACATTTTATTGAGTTGACGGAAATTGATTCGCCGTCCTTTCAGGAGCGGGAGATGGCGGATTATCTGCAGAGGGAGCTGAAGCGTCTGGCCGTGGTTGTTCATGAGGACGACAGCGCAGAGCGGATCGGCGGAAATTCCGGGAATATTTACGGCTGCCTTCCGGCAAAAGGAAGGCGCAAGGGGGAAGCCGCCGCGCCGCTCCTTTTCCTGGCGCACATGGACACCGTTGAACCGGCACGTTCCCGCAAGGCCATCCTGCATGACGACGGCAGAATCACCAGCGATGGCAGTACCGTGCTGGGCGCGGATGATCAGGCGGCGCTGGCGGTTCTTTTAGAGGTTATCCAGGAGCTGCAGGAAGAAAACGCAGAACACCCGGAATTGGAATTTCTTTTCGCCGCCGCGGAAGAAGCCTACACCGTTGGCGCTTCTGCGATGGATCTGTCCGTGTTTAAAGCGAAAGAGGCATTCGCGCTGGATCTGAGTGATGAAACCGGAGGATACTCCGTGCAGGAGCCGACTCTGATTTCCTTTACGATTAATGTTCACGGGAAAGCGTCCCATGCGGGATTCGACCCGGAAGCCGGGATCAACGCTATCGCGGCTGCTGCGAAAGCAATCGCGAAGATTTCGCAGGGAAGAATCAACGATCATTCTACCTTTAATATCGGTATGATTCAGGGCGGAAAGGGAACGAACATTATTCCGGAGCAGGTGGTGGTCCGCGGAGAACTCCGCTGCACTGTACATGAAGAGGCACTGAATATGTATGACGATGCCGTCCGCGTTTTTAAGGATGAGGCAGAGGCTGCAGGCGCTTCTGTAACGGCAGAAAAGACCGTTCATCTGAAGGCTTATCATGTCGATCCGGATGATCCGGCACTTCTCCGCTATCAGAAAGCAGCCGGGACGCTGAACATTCCGGTTTTCCCGGTGAAGACCTTCGGCGGAAGCGATGTCAATGTTCTGAGGCGGAACGGGATTGCGGGACTCTGCATTTCCGGCGCCATGCATAATGTCCATACAACTTCAGAATATACGACGGTAAAGGAACTGACCGAGGCGGCAGCCATCGTAAAGGAGATCATGACGGCGCAGTATAGATAGATTCAATTGGAGTTCTGTATATCTTCATAAGATAATGATAAATAATGAGAGTTTTGTTGCATCATAGTTCATGGAGAGGGAAGAAAAATGAAAAAGAGAAGAACTTGGACGGCAGTGCTGGCAATGCTGCTGATTGCGGCTACGGCGCTTCTTTTCACCGGATGCGGTGCTAAGGGAAAGTCATCTGATGAACTGAAATCCAAGAAAACGTTTACCGGAAAATATATTGTTTCCGCGAAGTATGCGGCGAAACAGGCCGGGAAGAAAAACGTCCTGTTTGTCGACTGCCGAGGTGCGGATCTGGCAAAGAAAGGCACGGTCAAGGGCGCAATCGCAACGACCTGGCAGGAGCTCTGCACATGCGGCAGCCAGTACGGCGAAGCCGGAGATAAGGACTGGGGAAAGATTCCTTCACCGTCCGATCTTTCAAAACGTCTGAGTAAGCTGGGCATGACGAAGGATAAGAAGATTTATCTGGTCGGCCTGACACTGGACGGCTGGGGCGATGATGCCAGGGTTCTCTGGGAACTGAATGCAGCCGGATTTACCAATGCCAGAATCGTCAACGGCGGATTCCAGGGTCTGAAAGACGCCGGCGTCAAGACCCAGAAGGGCGCATCTACCCCGAAGCCGGGAAAGGTAAAAGTTACAAAAATCAATTACAACCACACCATTACAACCGAACAGCTGCAGAAGCACTATAAGGATTATAAGATTATCGATGTCCGCACCAAGGCAGAGTACAATGGCGCGACCAAATATAAAGAAGCGAAGGGCGGCCACCTTCCGGGAGCGGTGTTCATGCCGTACACGGGATTTTTCCGTGAGGACAGCACACTGATTTCAAAGAAGGACATCGATGCCATGATGAAGAAAGCCGGCATTTCTAAGAACGACAAGATCGTGACTTACTGCACCGGCGGCATCCGTTCCGCTTACATTCAGCTGGTTCTGCAGATGAGCGGTTATAAACATACCTATAACTATGACCAGTCCTACTGGAGATGGTGCAGAGTCGGCAAAGTGTCAACGACCAAGGTGAAATAAGCATCGAAACACGCATCATGCCGCATCGTATCAATCGGCATATCATGTGCGTGAAATACAGCATACTTCATATAACAGTATGGATACATAAAATGAATCACTTATTGCAATGTAATATAAGTATAAACAGGGAGGATTCCAATGGTTAAAACAACAAAACTTCGTAAGTTCGCGGTCGGTTTTCTGGTCGCGTCCATGACCATCTGCTTTACCGGCCTTGGCCAGTCTGCCTTTGCCGCATCCAAGACGAGCAGCAAGACGTTCACAGGAAAGTACGTTTACAGTGCCGCGCAGGCAAAGAAAGCACTGAAAAACAAGAACGTCAAGCTGGTGGATACGCGCGGGGCTGATGATATTAAGAAGTCAAAGAACGGGACGATCAAGGGCGCGTCCACGATGGTATGGCAGCAGATTTCACACACCCCGATGACAGACGGCACAAAGCCGGGCGAAGCCAATTTTGCGCGCTCGCTTTCTGCAAAAGGAATGAGCAAGGCGCTCGGAAAACTGGGACTTGGTGTGAATGATAAGATTATCCTGATCAGCGACGGGTATGCAACCGGCGGCTGGGGTGACGACGGCCGTGTCGCATGGCAGCTGATCCAGTGCGGATACAAGAACGTACACATCGTCAGCGGCGGTGTTCCTGCGCTGAAGAAGGCCGGCATGAAGACGACCAAATCCGTAGTGACACGCAAGGCAAAGAAGGTCACCATCAAGAAGGTGGACACGACTTCTCATGACATTACCACGGCAAAATTGAAGAAGAATTACAGCAAGTACACCATCATCGATTCCCGTACCGCAAAGGAATACAACGGTGCGCAGGATTACGGCGAGACTAAGGGCGGCCATTTGAAGGACGCTGTGAACATTCCGTTCGCAAGCATGTTCAATAAGGACGGCACGCTGAAGAGCAATGCGGCGCTGACCAAGATGTTCGAGAAGAAGGGCATCAGCAAGAATGATTATGTCGTCACGTATTGCACAGGAGGAATCCGCTCCGGATACATGCAGCTGGTTCTGCAGCAGCTGGGCTACAAGCATACTTATAACTATGCCGAGTCTGCATATCGCTGGTCCAACACGGATTCTGCAGAAACTGCCGCATACTGGGTCAACCTCGGAAAATAGTGCGTGCATATGGGTTTAGGACACTGGATAGAGACGCTGAGAAAACTCAGCCGTGAAACAGATGAATCCGTTCGGATCGGAAAACAGAATAAGAAAGCGGCGCAGAAACTGGAAACCCTGGTGAAGGAAGAGTTTCGCCGCCGCGACATCTGGGCGCTCCGGGACGCGGAAGTGCAGCGTCTCGCACGGGGACGGAAAATCTGGGTGATTAAGTGCGCGGCGCCGGATACAAAAGAAAAGTTTACATGGGGCGATTACGCGTACTGCCTGTCTCTGAAATCGGTCATCGAACGGATGGGATACTATGTCGTCCTGAACTGCCATGAAGATTGGTATGAGCCGGTCCGCGCAGACGTCGTTCTGGTCATGCGCGGCCGGCACCCGTATCATCCTGACAGAAGAAACGCAGCCTGCCGCTATCTGATGTGGATGGTCTGTCATCCGGATATGGTGCCGGATGAGGAGTATGAGCTGTATGACCACATCTATGTAGATTCAATCCCGCTGGCAGAAGAATTGAAGACGCGCCTCCGCGTTCCGGTCAGCGGACTGATTGTGGGTGCGGATATGCAGAATTTCTGCCCAGAGCAATACAACACGTTGGAGTCCGCGGAATCGGGAAACTTCGTGAATGGTGTGGAAAAGAGTCCGCGGCACGGATTAGTTTTTGTTGGGAACACCAGAGGTGAACGGCGGAATTGTATAGACTGGTGTGAGAAATATCATATACCAGTCGATATCTGGGGCGTCGGGTGGAAAAAGTTCTACAAGTCAGATACGGAGTATCTGCATTTTCACGGTCAGGCGCAGTACAGGGATCTGCCGGAACTGTACCGGAATTCTGCGGTTATCCTGAATGACCATTTTGCGGCCATGCGGGAAACGGGAATGGTGAATAACCGGATGATTGAGGCATCCGCCTGCGGCTGCCCGATCGTCAGCGATTACAGTCCTGCGTATGAGAACCTTCCGGGTAAGATTACGTTCTATCGCGGGGAAGAAGATTTTCCGAAAGCTGTAGAGAGTGCATTGGAAAATGCGGCAGAATGGCGAAAAGAAGCGGAAAAAACTTTTCCGGAACTGAAGCGTAATTATTCGATGGAAGCCTGCATCCGGCGTATGATTAAAGATGCCGAGTAATTGCAGACGATTATTATCGATACAAGTTGATGATTTTAGGGGAATATAGGACGTCGCTGCGAATGACCTATCGTTATTCGCAGCGGCGTCCTATTGTTGTATCGTAAATAATCCGGCGTTTGTGAACATGGATCAGCCGCTTAGAAGATAAATATAAGCTGCGTCTTGACGAAACAGAATGCCGTTCATTACGGGATCAATTTGCTGTCCCGTACAGGGATTAACGTCTGTGTTTTCGACACGAAGCCGGGATCAGTTTATCAGCGATCCGACGTTTCAGGGACGGTTTCTTCGGCGGCTTCGGCATCGGGCGCTGCTGCTCATGCAGGATGCGTGAGCATGGGGTCAGGATGTTTCTTGGCAGTCCTTTCTGCCCTTCAACCTGCAGGGCGCGGCGGATGAAGGCGTCCTCCTTCACATCGACTGGAATCGTGTTCAGACGGAAACGGTGGCAGGTCAGTGTGGAATGCAGGAAGGAGCAGTCCTTCGCGTTGCTGCCGGTGAAATGGAAGTGAATCTCCTGCAGGGCAAGGGTGCGGAACATCTTATTGGAGAAGAAGGCGTCCAGCGGGAAATACTCCTGACGGTAGCCGACATTGACGACGTCCGACTCGATCGTTTTCTTCTTCTCCAGAAGCACCGGGCGCGCGGAGGACATGTCGATGATGTCTCCGTTTTCCATTTGGTCCAGGCGGTTGTACAGCTGTCGGAGTGTGCGCATGTCGTAGACGATCGGGAAATCGAGGAAGGCGATGTATGGGGATTCTGCTTCGTCCAGAGTCTGCTGGAAGAATTCGTGTTCAGAATCTTCGTCTATATATCGTATATTGGCGTTCTGCGATATGCCATGGAATTTAGTGGACAAAACGATCCTGTAGCAAGGAAATACCTGGCCGGTGACGTTGCTCAGCAGACGCTTTACCTGGCCCTTTGAATAGAACGGCGATACGGCGATGGTCAGGAGCGGGTTCTGGAGGAAATCATCCGGGTTTCTGAGGACGCCTTCGTTGAAGAGGTCGGAATTCTTCAGGACGATTTCTTCCTGCCGCTGCTCATCCAGCTTTGGCATGGCCTTGAGAATGTACTGATACGCAAGTTCAGCCGTTTCCTGATCCAGTTCCCAGAATCTGCGGTAGTAATCGCCCATGAGAACGGCGGAGATCATTCGCTGCAGCATGTCCGCCTGGTAATCTTCTCCCCAGCCCTGTGTCAGTTCCACGATCCTTTCATAGGCGTGGACGGCACTGTTCAGATTTTCCGTGCGGTTCTGCTGGGAAGCCGTGCGGCCGTCCAGCGGCAGCGGTTTATAATAGTGGTAGACGACATGCGGGCAGGTGACAATCTGATCCACATACTGCAGATATTCAAAGAGGAAGACGCTGTCTTCCATGTGAAGATATGGCTTGAAACGGAGATGGTGCTGCTCGATAATGTCTGCGGAGAACCACTTATTCCAAAGCGTCTGTCCGTGGAGGAAGTTCAGGTCATTTCTCGGAATGACCGGACTCTGAGTCATTTTTACGCTTCGCTGGTTCTTATAAACACTGAAGCCGTCCCGGCGGTCGTACTGGCCGGCGGTCATCTTTGTGTCCGGAAAAAGGGACCAGTATTTCATCATCTGCTCATAGGCCGCGGCAGGGACGACATCGTCCGCGTCGCAGAAGGCGATGATCTTTCCCTGGGCCATGTCCAGGCCCTTATTCCGTGATGCGGAAATACCTTCGTTTGGATGAGAAAAAAGACGGAAGACCGGGCGCGTTTCTGTCTGGGATTCGATGAATTCATTGATTTTATCTACCGTATCATCCGTCGATTCCGAGTCGACCAGAATGACTTCAAAGTCGCGGAAGGTCTGACGGGCAAGAGAACGCAGGGTTCTTTTTATCGTTTTTGTGTTGTTGTAAACAGGGACAATAACGGACAGCTGCATAAGAATGCATCTCCTTTCATTGCGGTATGGTTCTATTGTACCATCATTCTTTTACAAAGGAGAATGTTATGCTTGTCTTTTAATCAATAACATGGAAAGAGAATTGATTTTATCTATTTTCAGGCCGCTGCAGGGAGTGATAGAATACCTGTATGAATAAGGGTTTTCAGCTTCTGTCTGACACAGAAGTGTTGCGCGTATAAAATGGAGCATCTATGAAACATAAGAAAGTCTGGATTTTTATCGGCATCATCATACTGATATTAATATTAAACCACATATTCGGCTGGTCGCATTACCTGAGTGACCCGAAGAACCTGAATTTCCTGAAAAGCATGGTGAAGGATAATTTCATGATGGCGGCGCTGATCTATATGGGAATTACCATGGTCAGCTGCGTGGTCCTGGCCCTGCCGGGCGTGACCTTTGCAATCCTTGCCGGGCTGATTTTTGGCCCTGTGGCGGGAACCGTGCTCTGCTGCATTGCGACAACCTTCGGTGCCATGCTTTCCTTTCTGGTGGGCCGGTATTTCCTGCAGGATTCTATCCGACCGAAAGCCTCGGAGAATAAGTTCCTGAAAAAATGGCTGTTCGATGAGACCGGACATAACCAGATGTTCATTCTGATGATTACGCGCCTGGTGCCAGTGTTCCCCTACAATCTGCAGAATTTCGCCTATGGAATTACCGACATCGGCTTCATCGAGTATTCTGTGGGATCCTTCCTGTTCATGATTCCGGGAACCGCCATGTACACCATCGGAACGGCAGGCCTTGCCGACGCGCGCAACCGCTGGCTCTACATCGGTATCGCGGCAGTGATCGCCGTGGCTGTCATTACGGTCGGCATGGTGCTGAAGAAAAAGTATGTACAGCCTGAAGAGAAAGAGGAAAAATAAATGAAAGAAAGAACGACTGATGTTTCGGGATGCATCCGCTGCGGGAAATGCAGGGATGGCTGCACATTTCTGACAAAATACAACCTGGTCATAGGGGATAAGGAGCAGCTGAAAGAGCTGGCTTATCATTGTTTCCTGTGCGGAAGATGCACCCGGGTCTGTCCGGTGGATATCGACGGCCGTCAGATCTTCATGGATTTCCGGGAGGAAATTGCGAAAGAACAGGAAAAGATGGTCCGGAAAGACTATAAAGGGCTTCTCTGGGAAAAGAACCATTATAAATACCGGAACTATAAAAACGCGGCCCCAATAAACAGCGGTGTGCATACTGTGTATTTCCCGGGCTGCAATTTCCCGTCCCTCTTCCCGAAGACCAATGCGTATCTCTCAGATTTACTGAAAGAAAAAGCCGGAATCGGAACAGCCTATGACTGCTGCGGAAAGCCTGTTGCAGAGCTGGGACTGAAAGAAGAGGCGTCCAGAATTGCAGGAGAAATCACGGATCAGCTGAAGGCGATGGGAATTGATGAAATCGTCACGGCCTGTCCGAACTGCTTTTATCACCTGACCCCTCTGATTCCGCTGAAAGTGACCAGCATCTACGATAAACTTCTGGAGCTGGGGATCGGGGAGCCGATCGAGCGGGATCTCCACTTCTTTGTGCCTTGTCCGGACCGGGAATTCCATGCCTGGCTGCAGTCGATTGAAAAGTTTGTGAAGGGAAAAATCCTGATTGAGGACGAACCGCAGTGCTGCGGTATGGGAGGATCCGGCGGAAAGTGCGAAGCCGTGCTTGCAAAGAAAATGGCCGGTTCATTCTCCGGGTATGAAGGCGGAATTGACACCTGCTGCGCAACCTGTACCGGAAGCTTTGCAAGAGGAGGTGCAGAGATGCACCATGTCCTCTCAGAGATTCTGGGCACACACGAAAGGCCGGATACGGGCCGCTCATATCTGAATCGTGTAAAAACAAAGTGGAAATAGGCCGCGATTCTGAAAGAATCAGGACAAAAAGATATTCATGAAGGAAGAAGCAGGAATGGAAAACAATATGGATAATGATGTGCTTGAGTCTGTAAGAGGCCTGGCTGCTTATGTGCAGAGCGGGAAGTACAGAAAGGCTCTGGGCCTTCCTGAAAAACAGGAGGAAACTTATCATATGCTGGCTCAGGGGGAATACAACCGGAATTTCTGGTTCCTACATCCGGTGAGCGGGAGAAAACTGGTGCTGCGGGTGAATTTCGGAAGTCAGATGCATCTTCAGGATCAGATCGGTTATGAATACCGGGCGCTTAAAGATCTTCAGGGCTGCGGGAGAACGCCGGAGCCGCTGTATGTGGACGGCAGTCTTGAGAATCTGGATCATGGCGTCATGGTTATGGAATATCTGCCCGGAGAAGCACTCCAGTACAGAAGAAAAGGTGACCTTCAGAAAGCGGCATACATTCTCGCGGATATCCACGCAGAGCCGCTGGAGCATCCGGAGCAGCTTGTCCGTTCCGGGCAGCCGCTGAAAGAGATGCTGGAGGAATGCGAACAGATGCAGCAGGTCTACCAGGAATCGGATCTCGGAAACAGTGAAGTGAAGGCGCTGATCCGAGAGTGTCTGGACAGGGGACATCGTGCTGCGGAAAAATATGAAGCAGATATTCCATACCGATGCTGCATCAATACGGAACTGAACAACACGAATTTTCTGATCCAGCCAGATTCCGCTGATGTCCCTCCATATTATGGAAATTATCTGATTGACTGGGAGAAGCCGCTGTACGGTGACCCGGCGCAGGACCTGGGACATTTTCTCGCTCCGACGACGACCTTCTGGAAAACCGATGTGATTCTGACGGAAGAGGAGCAGGGTGCCTTTATTAACGCTTATCTTAAGGCGGCGGGAAGCCGTTTCTGTACAGACGGTCTGCGTGAGCGCACGGATGTATTCACCCGGATGACCTGCCTGCGCGGCATTACCTGGTGCGCTATGGCCTGGGTGCAGTACCGGCAGGCCGATCATCAGGGCCTGAAAAACGCTTCGACGGCAGCAAAACTGGATTCCTATGTCGATCCGGAGTTTATAAGAAAATACGGACTGCTGCCGCAGTCCGTATAGATAACAGTTACAGGGGGCTTTATGCAGTCTCCTGTATTTTTCTGCCTTTTAACCGAAGATGTGAAGTCCGAAGAAACCGTCGATCTGTCCGACCAGAACGAGAGCCATGATAATCGGAACGATCCATTTCATGCAGAAGTGCCAGTATTTCTTCATCTTGAAGGTCTGTCCGCCCTGCTCGATATCATCGTCGAGATAATCCGGATGAATCCATCCGAAGATTACGGCTGTGAGGAAGGCGCCAAGAGGCATCATCAGTCCTTCAGACAGAAGGTCGAATACATCCAGTGCTGTTCCCTGCCCGAAGATATGCAGGATTCCGTGTGTTCCGAGTCCGTCCAGAGAAATCAGGATGCCCTCAATGGTAATGATCAGAGCAACGATCATGGTGGACTTTACACGCTTTACTGGTCTGCCCTTTGCAATATCGTGGTCCATCAGGGAAGCGCCGACTGCTTCAACCAGGGAGATGGAAGAGGTAATCGCTGCGATGAAGACCAGGAAGTAGAAAATAAATCCGAAGACCGGACCGGCTTTTCCCATTTCTGCAAATACGTACTGCAGGGTAACGAACAGCATGCCAGGGCCCTGTCCCGGCTCCAGACCTTTTGCAAATACAGCAGGCATAGTCGCCATGGCAGCCATAACCGCGATAATCGTGTCTGCGATCGGGATGATTACGGCACTCTGCTGGACATCGTCTTCTTTACTCATATAGGAACCAAAGGTAATCATAATGCCCATGGCCAGTGAAAGTGAGAAGAAGAGCTGACTTCCCGCGCTTGCCAGAACGCTGATCCATCCGATACCTTTAAATACTTCAAACTTTGGCTTGAAGACGAAGGAAAGTCCTGCACCTGCTCCCGGCAGGGTGACGCTGCGGACGATCACGATTACCAGCATGAAGAAGAGTGCCGGCATGGCGATCGAAGAAAACTTCTCGATACCGGATGAAACTCCGCCGAGTACGATACCAACCGTCAGCGCGGTGAAGATAATGGTGAAAATCACACTCTGCGACTGGCTGGAATAGAATGCAGTAAAAAATTTTCCGCTGTCTGCTCCGTGAACGCCCCAGCCTGCTCCAAAGATATCACCAAGGTTGGCGATGGAGTATTTCAGACAGTAGCCGCCGAGCATGCAATAGAAGCCTAAGATCAGCAGTGGAGACAGCCAGCCGAGAAAACCGACAAAGGTATACTTATTACTCAGTGTCCGCCAGGCGTAAATGACACCTTTCCCCGTCTTGCGTCCAAATGACAGTTCGGTAAGCATCATGACGACACCGACTGTCGCAAACATAAGCAGATAAATCAGAAGGAATGCAAATCCTCCGTTCTTTCCCATTTTATATGGGAATGCCCACAGGTTTCCGAGTCCGACAGCGGAACCGATGGAGGCCATAAGAAATCCGAATCTTGATTTAAATTGGCCTTTTGAGTTATCTAGTGTTTGATCTGCCATATTTCCTCTCCTTTCTTTGAATTTGCGCAATAATTAACAATCTGAAAACACTGTCACTTCATTTATTTGTACAGTATAGTGTACATAAAAAACAATTATTCGTCAATAACATATTGTGCTTTTGCACAAAAATATTTGCGTGCAATAGAAATGGTGCACAAACACATGCGAAGGGAGAGGAAATGCATTTACATGCACACACTATACATAGTGGGAATATCTATTGCTTTTCTGCCGGATGGGTATGATAATAAATGGTGTCTGCCCGGTCAGACAGGGGAGTGAAGGGCAGCACGGGGCTGTTCTGGGCAGAGTGAAGGGACAGCCTGTTTACGAGTTCGTGAAAACAGTCCGGGCGGGTTCCTTGCAAGGTTTGTTTTGTCAGATGAGGGATCCGGGCAGGGAGGATGAGAGTATGTCGGTTCAGACAGAAAAAGCACTGGCGGCTTCACTGAAGAAGCTGCTTGAAAAGAAAACGCTGGAAAAGATTACCGTGAAGGATATCACGGATGACTGCGGAGTCAATCGCCAGACGTTTTATTATCATTTCCATGATGTGTATGATCTTGTGGAATGGATTCTGAAGGATGAATTTGCAGATCTGACGGAGCATCTGAATGCGGACAACTGGCAGGAGAGAATGCACGGCGTTATGCTGCGCATGATTGAAGATAAATCATTCATTATGAATACCTATTATTCTCTGACACGCCGGCAGCTGGATCAGTTTCTGCAGAACTTTATCCATCCTCTGATTGAACAGCAGATTGAAAAGACGAAGGGCGGAGACGCGATTCTGCCGGAGGATAAGAAGTTCCTCGCGGATATGGCAACGTATTCTCTGGTCGGCATTCTGACGGAGTGGATTGCTTCAGGCATGAAATCCAGCTATCAGGAACAGTTCGGGAAGCTGATGTTTTTACTTGACGGGATTCTCGAGTTTGTTGTGGATAAATTTGCATCGCCGGCGGGTGCGTATTAATACTGAATTAGACATCTGGTATAAATTGTTTATTGTGCAGAACGCGGCTTTCCTCTAAGTTAGTATCTGTAGAATATTGTATTCAGAATTAAAATAAATATAGAGTCGGAGTGTTTTAAATCAATGAGTATCGTTGGAAATGAAATTAAAAGGCTGGGCCTCATGTCCATGTACGAATTCCTGGATAAGAACCCGGAGGAGAATCTGCCCAAAATTGTGGACTGGCTGGATTCCTATATCAAACCGGATGTGCTGGCCGTGCAGCGGAAGCTGTTCAGAGAAATTATTGAGAAAAAAGACAGTAACTGGTATCAGCTTCTGGTCAGCCTCTGGAGCGATCTTGATGATGATATAAGGAAAACACTGTTTGAAAATCTGATTATCAATGCCAATGCCCTTGCGGCGGAAACGGCGGAGAAGAGCCGGCAGGAGTATCACTGCAATATTCCCTGGGTCATTCTGATGACGCTGGATAAGGAGCAGGGACTGGATTTTGATGCCTGGGACGATGTCATCGAGCAGGCCAAGAAGCTGGGGACATTCGCGTTCATGTTCCAAGGGCATAATCTTCTGGGGAATAAGGAAGAAATGATCGCGCTCTGCAATAAGCATGAGGACTGCGAGTTTATGGTGTGCACGAACGGGCATAAGCTGGATGATGACTACGCGGAACAGATTCTGAGAGTGAAGAATCTGATCGTCGCCCTGACGGTGACGGGAACCGATGTGGATAAAGCCCTGGAGGGACCTGTGGCGATTCTGCGCAGATACAAGCTTCCGTACGCAGCGGTTATCCGCTATGATGAGAAGAATCAGGACCGGTTTGCAAATGAAGCCTTCTTTGATGAGCTGATTGATCATGGTGTAAAGCTGGCCTTTTTCCTGTCCTCCATGCCGGAAGAAGGCGACCTGGTCTGGGAAAAGATTCAGGAATTCCGGAAAACCAAGCCGATCATGTCCATTAATTTCTGCAAGGACCGTGAGCTGATCGGTGGATGCGTGGCAGGAGGAAGATACTTCTGCGCGATTGATGAAAAAGGAAACATGCAGCCGTGTTTTTTTGTGCATGACTCGGACTCCAACGTCTGCGAAAAGACACTGCTGCACGGCCTGCAGTCGCCGGTATTCATGCGCTATCATCAGAAAGAGGCGCCGAAGTGCAAGGCGATTAAGTAAAGAAAAGCGTAGATACTTTTCCGTGAAAGGTAAAGATAAATCCCGGATGCTGTTCTGAAATGAAGACATTCTTCTGCAGAACGGTATCCGGGATTGTTTTTAATCCGGTGTGAAGTCCGGTCAGAATCGGTGTGCAGGTATTGGAAAGCGCGGGATAAATCTGTCTGAAGTGCTGCAGAGATATGTATTTCAAGGGTATGCATGGTAAAATCTTCTTTACAAGAATATTCATGGTCTGTAAAATAGGATAGTCGGTGATTCTATGGAAATACATGGTATAATCAGTATTATCGGATATTGGGATGCCGTTTTTATAGAATTGAATATAAATGCAGAATAATGCGAATGTGAGGGAGGAAGACGTATGAGTATCTTCTCGTTTATTACATTGTTTGGCGGACTCGCGCTGTTCCTGTTTGGAATGAACCAGATGTCCTCCAGCCTGGAAAAGCTGGCCGGAGGAAAGATGGAGGCAGTTCTGAACAAAATGACGGCCAACCGCTTTGCGGGACTTGCTCTGGGTGCTGCGATAACTGTTGCCATTCAGAGTTCTTCCGCGGTTACCGTTATGCTGGTCGGCCTGGTCAATTCCGGGATTATGGACATCGGAAATACCGTTGGTGTCATCATGGGTTCGAATATCGGAACAACGGTAACCGCCTGGATCATGAGTTTGATCGGCGTTTCCAGCAGCAACGTATTCGTACGCATGCTGAAACCGGAGTCCTTCTCCCCGATTCTGGCGCTGATTGGTGTCATTATGATGATGACCAGCAAGTCCAGCAAGAAGAAAGATATCGGATCCATCATGGTGGGATTCGCTATTCTGATGTATGGAATGACATTTATGAGTGATTCTGTTTCTCCGCTGGCAGATTCCCCGAAGTTTGAGAGCATCCTGACCGCTTTCAGGAACCCGTTCATCGGCATTCTGGTCGGACTGATGGTTACCGCCGTCATTCAGAGTTCCGCGGCTTCTGTCGGCATGCTCCAGGCACTGGCGCTGACCGGCGGCATCACCTGGGATATGGCGATCCCGATCATCATGGGACAGAATATCGGAACCTGCGCGACAGCGCTGATTTCCAGTATCGGCGTAAACAGAAACGCCAAGCGCGTGGCAGCAATCCATATTTCCTTCAATGTTATCGGAACGATCGTGTTCATGGTTATTTATTTCATCGTCAACGCGACAGTGAACCTGCCATTCCTGGACCACGCCATCTCGCCGGTCGGCATTGCGATGTTCCACAGTATCTTCAATATCTGCACGACAGCAATGCTTCTGCCGTTTACGAATCAGCTGGTTAAGCTGGCAAAGAAAATCGTCAAGACAGAACCGGAAAAACAGGTTGCCTTCCTGGATGAGCGTCTCCTGAAGACTCCTTCTGTTGCTATCGCAGAGTGCTCCAAGCAGGAAAATGAAATGGCAGACCTGTCCAGAAATTCCCTGGTAGAAGCCATGAATCTTCTCCTTCAGTTTGATGAGAAGGGAGCTGAACACGTTCATGCTCTGGAATCCGAAGTTGATGTGTTCGAGGACCATCTCGGTTCTTATCTGGTAAAAGTCTCCGGAAATGAACTTTCTGACCACGACGGAAAGGAAGTTTCCCTTATGCTGCACACGATCAGCAATTTTGAGCGGATTAGCGACCACGCACTGAATGTCATGCAGACGGCACAGGAACTTCACGATAAACGCCTGCGTTTCTCCGACATGGCTTATGAAGAACTGGACATCTTGATCTCCGCCATGACGAAGATTCTGGACGTTACCTATAAGGCATTTACCGAGTCGGATTACGAACTGGCAAAACAGATTGAGCCGCTGGAAGAAGTCATCGACGGCATGACGGAGCGGATCAAGAGTAACCATACGGAACGTCTGAAGAGCGGAATCTGCACCATTCAGAACGGATTTATTCTGAACGACCTTCTGAATGACCTGGAACGCGCATCGGATCACTGTTCCAACATCGGTGTCGCCATGATCGAGCTGCACCAGTATTCCTTCGACACACACGAGTATCTGGAAGAGACCAAGGACATGTCCAATCCGGAATTCCGCGGTTTTTATGAAATGTTTAAAGACCAGTATTACATTAAAAAGTATATCCCGGAGAAAAAAGAACAGAGCGAGATTGAAAAAACAGGAATTCACTCTGGCCAGTCCAATTTTGTCTCCTAAAAGGAAGCCGTCCCGTCTGCCTTGAAATGGGAGAAAAAGTTGTATATAATTAATTGGATATATGGCATTAAACAATTCACAGGCGAAATGCCGAAGAAATAAAGAGTGAGCAGATAAGGAGATCATAATGGCTACAGAAGTTGGAATCGATCTGGGAACAGCCAATGTACTTGTTTATATTAAGAATAAAGGCATCGTTCTCAATGAACCTTCCGTTGTTGCGGTAAACAGAGATACAGACGAGATCCTGGCAATCGGCGAGGAAGCCCGTCAGATGCTGGGAAGAACACCGGCGAACATCATTGCGGCAAAACCGCTGAAGGACGGTGTTGTTTCTGATTACGACATCACAGAAAGAATGCTGCAGTATTTTATCCGCAAAACATGCGGAAGCTCCCGCTTCTTCAAGCCGATCATTATGGTCTGCGTACCGAGCGGTGTAACGGAAGTTGAGAAGCGTGCCGTCAAGGAAGCTGCGACAGAAGCCGGCGGAAAAGAAGTCTACCTCATGGAGGAGCCGCTTGCCGCTGCCATCGGAGCAGGTCTTGACGTAACCGAGCCGTCCGGAAAGATGGTCATCGACATCGGCGGAGGCACAACGGACATCGCAGTCATCGCCCTGGGCGGAATCGTAACCAGCGCATCCATCAAGGTTGCCGGCGATGAGTTCGATGACTCCATCATTAAATACATGCGCAAGGTGCATAAGCTCTACATCGGTGAACGTACCGGCGAGGATATTAAGAAGGAAATCGGAACGGCTTATCCGAGAGACGAGGAAGTCACTATGGAGTGCCGCGGAAGAGACCTGGTAACCGGCCTTCCTAAGACCATCACCATCAGCTCCGACGAAATCATGGAAGCCATGGAAGAGCCTCTGAACACTATCTGCGAGGCAATCCACAGTGTTCTGGAGCGTACACCGCCGGAACTGGCAGCAGATATCAGCAATTCCGGAATCGTCATTACCGGAGGCGGCGCACTGATGTACGGCATCGATAAGAAAGTCGCAGAGCGCACCGGCATGGAAGTCCGCATTGCAGACGACCCGAAGTCCTGCGTGGCAATCGGAACCGGAAAGGCTCTGGATGAGCTGGATAAGCTGCAGGGCATGGACCAGAACCAGAAGAAGGGGACACGCTACTAATTTTGAAAATCAGAGAATAAACTGCATTTCCGGTGCAATGGCCGCATTCTGGAGCTTGCTCTTCAGCACGGCCACAGATCGGAGCGCATACGAAAACCCGTGGGAACTGCCGCAAACGGAAACGTTTACGGTGCGGCAGTCCGCTCACGGGTTTTGTCGTCTGACTCCGGCTGTGGCAGCGTCCCTCCGAGATGCTCCGTCAGCGGCCATTGCGGGAAATGCAGTTTGTATTCGCGCTGATTTTTAACATGAATTGGTGTTTGTTTTTTGTTTCGGCTGTGCCAACAGCCTCTCGAAATGCTCTGTCGGCGCCCATCAATGGGAATGCAGTTTTTTCTCATAACACTGGAATTAGTTGTAAGTGTCTGTTTTTGTGGTTTTGGCTGCGGCGGCGGTCTTTCGAGAAGCTCTGGAATCTGGCCATCCATTTAGAATGCGATCATCAGTTGTCTGATAGGAATTGCTGGATACGTTCCTGCACCCGTCCTGGAGAACAGTTCCGTCACCCTGCCACCAGCAAAATATACAATACTGACAATTACGAATATTCATCTTAAATCTTCTTAATACATGTTGCAATTTCTACACAATCGCGCTAGAATATCCGATGGTATAACGATAAATATTTGCTTATGGGTAAAATGATGCAGCTGACCTGACTTCTCTCCAAAGTGCTGAAATTCAACAGACTGGGGGGGGGTCGAACATTTCTATAGGCTTGATCCTTTCAATCGGCGTACTGAATGATTCAGAGTGGCCGGGCCTGACGCATCACAGTGTTAATGAAAGGAGACGAGTTTTCATGTCTAAAGTCAGAAGAAAGCCTGCCCGGGCAGTACTGTGCCTGGTGCTGGCTTTTGTTGCTGTGTTCACCTTCCTGCTGGCGGCTTCGGCAGTGTTTGCGGATACGAGTACATCTAAAGTTGACAGTCATGTATATGCAAAAGGTGTCGGTCAGCTTAGCAAGGTTAGAGGATCTGTAAACTTTAATTCGAATGCAGTTGATGTCACAAAATTACGTCCGGTAAAAAATTCAAACAATGAATACGAGGGCAGACTGCATATCTCTGTTGAATCAACAGATTTATTCGGACAATCTTATCAATTATATCAGGACAGATTTGAAAATGAAAAATTTGGAAATGCAAGTTTTAAAAATCTGGTCATGTCGGATTTAGGAGAGGATGGTAAGGCAGCCTTTCCGACTATTGAATATACGGTTACATTTCCTGATACCGTAAAAGTAGCGGAACCGATTAAAGCGGAAACGACAACATCCACGATCAGTAAAATTAATGTTACCCACCCAAGTGCACAGAAAGTTCATCTTTCTATGAATCTCGGTAATTGGAATGATTATGGGGAATTCTTTAATTTGCTGAAGGCTGAGTATGCAGATCCGTCGAGTCATACAATTGATATTACTATACCGTTTGTCGTAAAGGCTTCCGATTATGATGGAACTCAGAAACTGGGGAATATTACTGGCACAGGATATTGTAGTTTATACAAATTCTGGAAAATCATTAGTCCGACGGAAGTAGTAAATGTCACGTCAGATAACACCTTCAGTATTGATGATGCTGTTAGAAAGTAGAGGTGAGAATATGCATATTCAAAAATGTATAAAGAGTGTCGGAGTACTCGTTCTGGCGTTGTTGATAATTTTCGCGTTTTCGATTTCTGTATATGCGACAGATGAAGAGAATTTAGAAGACACGGAATATGGTACTCAAGAAAATCCAATTGCAATAACATCTCTTACTGATCCAGATTCTGGGGACTTAATAAGCAGTGTTAAATCAATTCAGGATCAGGATTATTGGATTGATTTGGAAAAGAAAACGGTTCCGTATGTTGCGAACAGCCAGGGGAAACTTCATTATCTCTATGGAATATTTCCTGAATATCTTCCGGGTCCAAACGACAGTAATGTCGATAAGTACGTAAAACTTTATGGAGACCAGGTGGCGCCTACGGCATTTTCAAACAGCGGTATTACCAGTAATGGGCATAGCATGGATGCCTTGGCTTGGCATATGCATGGTGGAGTACCGACAGATGACAATAAAGAGCTTGGAAAACAAGCTTGGAGAAACAGCTATACTAAGTATACTGATGACCAGGTGCTTAGCCAGGCTCAGTTGAATGATGCCGATAATCAGCTGATCGTAACAGGCGATCTGGATGGAAAAAGTGCGGATGGAAGCTATGCTGCCGGAGATCCTGTCAGCCTTACATTCTCTTTGAATGCTGCATGGTTTAATAAATATCTCAGAACATTTCAATTGAATGATTTACTTGGCTGTAATACTTATGGAGATGCAGTCCGTAATCCAGATAACGACACAGATCCTATTCAAAAGGAAAAAGATCAAAAGCGGCTTGCAACACTTTCAAATCCAAACATGGTATCTGATGCAGGTTTAACTTATACATTAAAAATTCCAGCAGGTGTGAGTGTATCTTCCGATCCATCGGTAAGTCTTTCGGGCTTAGATGGATTTACTGCAACTGTTGAAAAGAATGATATGAATACAGATGGTACCAAAACACTCGTTATTCAGGTTCGCAAAAATATAGAAAACGTTGTGAAGACAACGTGGCAGGATGAGCTGAAAAAAATTGATGAACAGAAGCTCGGAAATATTCAATTGTCTATCAGCGGCCTTAAGGTTTCCGATCAGGCAGAGCCAGGTCAGACAATGCAGATAATTGGAACCGCAGCGGGATTTTATGACCTGGCATATACGGAAAACGAAGAATTTACTCAATATCCAAGAGATCAACAAACGTCAAATGATCAGAGAGTTTATTTCTTCTTCGCTGCCAAGCAGGGAGATGAGGGCCGTGACGCTGCTCTTCCATCGAATGGATCCAAGAACAATATGATCTCTTACAGCTTCAAGGTCAGCAAACCGTCCACGCCGGACACGCCGTACGTGCCGTCTACTCCGACGGAGCCTCAGCAGCCGCAGAAGCATGAGGTCACGATCCATGAGGAGAACCCGACCGCGGATAAGCCGGAGACAACCACCAAGATTACGGTGGACGATCAGGGTAAAGTCGAGAAGCCGGCTCAGGATCCAGTTCGCCCGGGATACACGTTCGACGGATGGTATTCCGATCCGGAGTGCACGATTCCGTTCGATTTCAGCAAGCCGGTTACCGGAGATCTCCACATCTACGCTAAGTGGAACAAGAACGTGAAGCCGCAGACGGCCAAGAAGGTAACGGGAATCCTGCTGCCGAAGGCCATCGCGAACGGAAGCAGCCACCAGACGGTCACCTGGACGCCACTGACCAATGTGGATGGATACTACGTTTATGAAGCGAACTGCAACACACCGAAAAAGACCTATCGCTTCAAGAAGGTGGCAGATGTCAAGGCATCCGCGCCGAGAGTGTATAAGCAGTCCGGACTGAAGAAGGGTGTTGCATATAAATATTATGTCGCGGCATACCAGATTAAAAACGGAAAGAAGAAGGTTGTAAAGAAGAGCGTTTCCGTTCATTCCGTAGCTGGAAACCTGATGAAGAAGAAGGCCGGCAAGTTTACGAATGTAAAGAGCATCAGCGTTAAGAAAAACGCTGTAACCCTGAAAGTCGGAAAGACCTACCGCATTCAGCCGTCCGTAAAGGGCGTATATTCCGGATGCGCAATCCTGCAGAAAGACCACGCCGCAATGTTCCGTTACCTCTACATCAAGACCGGAAAGAACATCAGCGGCACCGTCAAGGCTCTGAAGGCCGGCAAGTGCAATGTATACGTACTTGGAACCAACGGAGTCAGAACGAAGGTCGCAGTTACAGTAGTAAAATAGTTCATTAAATAAGACTGCATTCCTGATTATGACTGCTGAGCGAGCATCTCGAAGGACCGTTGGCGCAAAAGGAGATGGACGAGTAAAATCGTGAGTGCCCTGACGCACCGATATCATTAACGTTTGCGTCAGGGCCCACGATTTTTCGGACATTCTCCGTATTTGCGCCAACGGTCCGGAGAGCGAGCTCTCGAACGCAGTCATTTATTCAGGAATGCAGTTCTATTATTGTAGACCTATTTTTGCTACTGATACTGATTGCGTTCGTCTGACTCCGATTGTGCCAGCGGTCCATTCGATTTACAGCGCTGCAGCTTGTATTACTTTGGCTGCTGTGGTTCGAGGAAGATTTCAAGTAAACGATATAACAGCTGAGCTTTGTAATTGGAATTGTTCGGGAAAACTGCTATAATCTGCTATTTCCCGATCTTTTTTTTCAGGGGCTCGGAAAAATTGACTTTAATGTGCTTTTTCCGAAGCTGCTGCAGGTCGTAATTTGTTTCTATGAGCAGATCATGTATGTATATAACGACCAATGAATTATTATGCGTATATACTGTATAATAATCAAGATGGATTTACCTGCAGCCTGGGGAAAAGCCAGGTACACAGGGAACTGAAGTATTCCAGTGTCTCTGGAGTCGGGAGATTGCTGTTAAAAAGCATTTTCCCGAAAGTGCCTGCTTCGAAAGTTCGGAAAACAGCCCGAAAAGAAGGAATTCCCGAATTGTGCGCAATTTAATTCGGAAATCACGGGATTTACAAGCATTTTCCGACTGTTGAAGGGCATTTTATATAGAAGGATGCACATTATCTGATGAATGTTTTATGAATGTTGTTCGAAAGTGTATATAGTATACTTTGGCGTCCACCTTATGACCATCTTATTATAAAGGAACGTCGCATTCAGACGGATGTTGGTTGACGATGCTTATTGAAAGGGCGCTGTCGCAATTGGTCTTTGGATGAAGTGAGAAACATTTCCAGGAAACGGCCGATGAAGAAGCATCTCGTAAGACCGATGGCGCAGTCAGAGTCAGAGACCGCACTTCTTGCAGCCCAGTGTCCAGATAATAACAGCTTGTCAATGGATAATCGCAGTCTGAAGAGCCGCTCTGTCACCCTGTCACCAGCACGAATGCGATCAAAAGTTATCGGATAGCAAAGAAGCCGCACCACCGAAAATCAGTGATGCGGCTTCCGTCCATTTATGTGTGTAAGTGAAATGGCTTGGTTATTACTCGATGAAGCTTCCGCCCTTCAGGATCTTCTTTCCGAGTGCCTGCTGGGACTCCGGAACTCCTTCCAGGGACTGCTTCTGGATTGCACGGATCTTAAGCGGCAGGGCGAACAGGTTGATGAAGCCCTGTGCGTCGGCCTGGTTGTAAACTTCGTCCTCGCTGAATGTAGCGAACTCCTCGTTGTAGAGGGAGTATGGAGACTGGCTGGCAACCGGGTAAGCGGTTCCCTTGTAAAGCTTCATTTTGACCTTTCCGGTCAGGTGCTCCTGGGTGACGTCGACGAATGCGCTGATTGCCTCACGGAGCGGGGTGAACCACAGTCCGTCGTAAACCAGCTCAGCGAACTTCTGGGATACAATCTTCTTATATGCCAGTGTGTCGCGGTCGAGAATCAGTTTCTCCAGGTCACGGTGTGCCTGATACAGGATGGTTCCGCCAGGAGTCTCATAAACTCCACGGGACTTCATGCCGACCAGACGGTTTTCAATAATATCAATGGTTCCGACGCCGTTCTCGCTTCCGAGCTTGTTCAGCTTGGTCAGCAGGTCGATCGGAGAAAGTTTTTCGTCATCGATGGCAACCGGAATACCTTTTTCGAAGGAAATGGTGATGGTTGTCGGCTCATTCGGTGCGTCTTCCGGTGTCTTGGACAGAACGTGAATCGTCGGGAGATGCTCGTTCCACGGGTTCTCCAGCTCGCCGCCCTCGTGGCTGATGTGCCAGATATTCTCGTCACGGGAATAGATCTTCTTGGTGGTCTGGGAAATCGGAATGTTGTGCTTATGCGCATACTCGATCAGATCTTCACGTGACTTGAAGTCCCAGATTCTCCACGGTGCGATAACCTTGATCGCCGGGTTCAGTGCCTGGATGGATGCCTCAAAACGAACCTGGTCGTTTCCTTTTCCTGTGCAGCCGTGGGCGATGGTGAATGCGCCTTCCTGCTCAGCGATTTCTACGAACTTCTTGGCCATCAGCGGACGAGCCATGGATGTGCCGAGAAGATAATCATCTTCATAGATTGCTCCGGCTTTCAGTGTCGGATAGATATAATCGGTAATGAATTCCTCACGCAGGTCCAGAGTAATTGCCTTGGAAGCACCTGTGGACAGGGCCTTCTTTTCTACTGCATCGAAGTCCTCGTGCTGGCCGACATTGCAGCATACTGCGATTACGTCATAATCATATGTCTCTTTCAGCCAGTTCAGAATTACGGATGTGTCCAGCCCGCCGGAATAGGCGAGGATTACTTTTTCTTTTGCCATTTCACTTACCCTCCAAAATTGATATTTATAAATAAAAAAGAATATTTATCGTGTTGAATGTATAGTAACACCCGTGTGAATAAAAATCAAGTATTATTTGTTAATATTCAAGATTTTTTTCTGACACAGAATGTGAAAGAATCGTCAAAAGCCACAGTATTAGCAGTATCAATGGGAATGACCGCGAAATAATTCTTTTAAAGGTTAAAAAAATATTGTTGAATATTTTTCCATGCTATAGTATACTTTTTGAAAGTGTGAGGAAAGGAGAATTACGTTATGAAGGGAGTTATTTACCTGGAAGACGGAACGGTTTATAAGGGACGCGGATTCGGCTGGACGGGAACCAAAGTTGGAGAGCTCGTGTTCAATACAGCGATGACAGGATATCAGAAAACGCTGACTGACCCGTCTTATAGTGAACAGATCATTACCATGACCTATCCGCTGATCGGAAATTACGGCATTAATGATACAGATTATGAATCGGATCATATTTATGCGTTTGGTCTGGTTGTCAAGGATGTCTGCTTCCATCCGTCCAATTGGAAATGTAAGATGACCATCGATGAATGGCTGAAGCAGCAGAAGGTGCCTGGCGTGTATGAAGTGGATACACGTGAGATCACCATGAAGATTCGTGAACATGGAAGCATGAAGTGCGTAATCAGCACAGAAGGGCTTCCAATTTCGCAGTTGAAAAAATTATGTGATGAGACAGAGCTCAGAACAGACCAGATGAAAGACGCGGGTACAGACCACGTTATTGAATGGGAGGCAGAAAACCCTCAGTTCCACGTTGCAGTCATGGATCTCGGCTGCAAGCGCAGCATTTTAAAAGAACTTCATAACAGAAATTGCAGTTTGACCATCTTTCCTTACGGAACAAAGGCGAAGACAATTCTGGCCGCTCATCCGGACGGTGTGTTTATCACAAACGGCCCGGGAGACCCGGAATCAGCAACGGAAGATATTATTGTGACAGAAAAACTGATCACGAACAGCAATTATGGTGAGAATCAGATGCCGATTATGGGAATCTGCATGGGTCATCAGCTGATTGCGCTCGCATCCGGCGGTAAGACATACAAACTGAAGTATGGACACCGCGGCGTAAACCACGGTGTTTTTGATAAGAAAACAGGAAGAAGCTACATTACTTCTCAGAATCACGGCTACGCAGTAGATTCAAACAGTGTTGTTCTGAAGGGTCTGGACATCACTCACCTGAACCTGAACGACGGCACCGTGGAGGGCATGCAGCACATCCGCAAGCCGGTATTCTCTGTCCAGTTCCATCCGGAATCCAATCCGGGACCGAACGACACGGGATATCTGTTTGACCAGTTCATTGATCTGATGAAGGGAGGAAAGCTGTAATGCCAAAGGATTTCACATTGAAGAAAGTTATGATCATCGGTTCCGGCCCGATTGTCATCGGTCAGGCAGCCGAATTCGACTATGCCGGAACACAGGCCTGCAAGGCAATTGCAGAGGAAGGGATTGAAACCGTTCTGGTAAACTCCAACCCGGCGACGATCATGACCGACCATGGAATCGCAGATAAGGTATATCTGGAGCCGATTACAGAAGAGGCTGTTGAACAGATCATTTCCAAGGAGCGTCCGGACGGCATTTTGGCAGGATTCGGCGGACAGACGGGTCTGAATATCGGCATGTCTCTTTATGAGAAAGGCGTGCTGGATAAGTATCACGTAAAGCTTCTGGGAGTAAATCGTGAAAGTATCTATAAAGCTGAGGACCGTGAAGCATTTAAGAAGCTGATGCAGGAAATTGATGAGCCGATTCCGCCGAGCACCATCGCAACGAATGTCGATGAGTGCCTGGACTTTGTAAAGAAGATCGGCTATCCGGTAATTATCCGTCCGGCATACACCCTCGGAGGTACAGGCGGCGGAATTGCCAATAATAAAGAAGAACTGATCGAACACTGTAAGATGGGAATTGAGAAGAGTGCCATCGGACAGGTTCTGGTCGAGAAGTCCATTGCAGGATGGAAGGAAATCGAACTTGAAGTTATCCGTGACGCGAAGGATAACTGCATCATCATCTGCTCGATGGAAAACCTGGACCCGGTCGGCATTCACACTGGAGACAGTATTGTCGTCGCGCCAGTACAGACACTGGACGACCACCAGTATCAGATGCTGCGTGACGCATCCCTGAAGATCATCCGTGCTCTGCATATTGAGGGCGGATGCAACGTTCAGCTCGCTCTGAACCCGGATAAGGATGAGTATGCCGTCATCGAGGTAAACCCTCGTGTAAGCCGTTCTTCCGCGCTGGCATCCAAGGCTGCCGGCTACCCGATCGCCAAGATCGCTGCGAAGATCGCGATCGGTTATACTCTGGACGAACTGCAGAATTATGTAACCAAGGAATCCAGCGCATGCTTCGAGCCGACGCTGGACTACTGTGTCGTAAAGTTCCCGAAGTGGCCATTTAATAAATTCAGAACCGCATCCAGAAAACTGGGCACACAGATGAAGGCAACCGGAGAGATCATGGCGATTGACCGGAACTTTGAATCTGCGCTGATGAAGGGCATCGCTTCCCTGGAAATCGAAGGAAACGGACTGCGTATTCCTTACGTCACCAATCTGGATAATGACCGCCTGATGGCCAAGATGAGAGTCGGCGACGATGAGCGTATCTTCTGCATCGCAGAAGCATTCAGAAGAGGAATTGCCGACGTTGAAAGCATTCACGCAGAGACGAAGATCGACCGCTGGTTCCTGTATAAGATTTACGGAATCATCGAGATGGAGCGCCGTCTGCAGAGTGAGGAAATTACACCGGAAATCATCTACGAGGCAGAGAGTCACGGATTCACGGATGACGACATTCTGGACCTGACCAAGATGCCGAGAGAAGTCCTGCAGGACATCCGTCTCTACCACGACATGTATCCGGTTTACAAGATTGTAGATACCTGCGCCGGCGAGTTCGAGGCAGCAACACCGTATTACTACCAGAGCTACGGCGGGGAAAACGAGAGCAAACGCTCCGATAATGAGAAGATCCTGGTTGTCGGCTCCGGCCCGATCAGAATCGGACAAGGAATCGAATTCGACTACTGCTGCGTTCAGGGCGTCTGGGCACTGAAAGACCTGGGTTATGAGTCTATCATCATCAACAACAACCCGGAGACCGTCAGCACAGACTTTGATACCTCTGACAAGCTGTATTTTGACCCTCTGCACACCGACGACGTCATGAACGTCATCAAGCAGGAGCGTCCGGAAGGCGTTATCCTGCAGTTCGGAGGACAGACCTCCCTGAACCTGGCATCCAGACTGTCCGCCCGCGGAATCAACATTTTGGGAACCAAGAATAAATACATCGATCTGGCTGAAGACCGTGAGAAATTCCACGAACTGATGGACGAACTGCATATCGTAACCCCGAAGGGCTGCGCAGTCCGCACCCATGAAGAGGCTGAAGCCGCAGTGAAAGAACTCGGATATCCTCTGGTTGTCCGTCCTTCCTTCGTTATCGGCGGCCGCGCAATGCAGGTTGTATACAACGACGATGAGCTGAACACCTACCTGAAGGAAGCCGTCCGCATGTCCCACGAGCATCCGGTCCTGATCGACCAGTACATCGAGGGCAAGGAAATGGACGTAGACTGCATCGCAGACGGAGAAGACGTTCTGATTCCGGGAATCATGGAGCACTTCGAGCGCACGGGCGTTCATTCCGGAGACAGCTGCACATCCTATCCGCCGTACGATTTCCCGCAGGAGGTCATCGATTCCCTGATCGATCACACCAAGAGAATCGCAAGAGCCCTGCATGTCGTCGGTCTGATGAATGTCCAGTACGCATGGGATGGAAAGACGATCTATGTCATTGAGGTAAATCCGCGTGCATCCCGTACCGTTCCGATTCTGAGCAAGGTCACCAAGGTTCCGATGGTCCGCATCGCCGTTGCTGTCATGACCGGCCAGAAGCTGAAGGATATGGAGTACGGAACCGGACTGTATCCGGATAAGGACTACTATGCCGTCAAGGTTCCGGTATTCTCCGATTCCAAGCTGACCGATGTCGACGTTGCTGTCGGACCGGAGATGAAGTCCACAGGAGAAGTTCTGGGCATCGATAAGGATCTGGACAAGGCTATTTATAAGGGATTCATCGCTGCCGGCGGAAAGATTCCGACAGAAGGCGGCGTGTTCGTTTCACTGCGCGACCATGATAAGAACGATGAGAGTGCAGGCATTGTTAAGAAGTATCAGGATCTGGGCTTCAAGATCTATGCGTCTGAGGGAACCGGAAAGTTCCTGACTGAGCACGGTGTGGAGAATACCTTCCTGCCGTTTAAAGATGTCCTTCCGATGATTGAGAACGGCATTGAAGTGCTCATCAATACGCCAAAGGCGATGAACAAGCTGAATACGGATACCTTCCCGCTCCGCCGCAAGGCCATCGAGCACAACCTCCCGGTACTGACCTGCATGGATACCGCGCAGATCTTTACCAAGGCTATTGAACTGAAGCAGAAACACACCCATCTGGAGTACAACCCACTCTAATCCGGGTGCGTAAACGTGAAATTATTTTACAGGCAGGCGCGTAACTGGCGCCTGTCTGTTTTTTGACAAAGAGAAATGTGAAAGGAAGAAGCTGAACATGGCAGAAAAACAGAGCAGAAAGTGCGAACTTCTGGTTCCGGCAGGGGGAGAGCAGGCCTTTCTGGCCGCAGTGGAAAATGGCGCAGACGCTGTCTACGTTGGCGGAAGCTCCTTCAACGCCAGGGCTGGCGCGCAGAATTTCAGCCGGGAGCAGCTGAAAGAGGCTGCCGCTTATGCCCATCAGAGGGGCGTCCGCGTTCACGTCACCATGAATATTCTTCTGCGGGATGACGAACTCCGGGCAGCAATGAAAGAAGCAGAATACAATTATGAGATCGGCGTTGACGCGCTGATCGTGCAGGATCTGGGCCTGGCCGGCCTGATTCATAAAGAAATGCCGGATTTCCCTCTGCATCTGTCCACGCAGGCGACGGCCTATGATCTCCGCTGCGTGCAGGCCGCCGAGCAGCTCGGTTTCCGCCGCGCCGTACTTTCCCGCGAGCTGACTTTTGAAGAAATCCGCGCGATCAGAGAACAGACGGATCTGGAACTTGAGATGTTTATCCACGGCGCACTCTGCATCTGTTATTCCGGCCAGTGTCAGATGAGCCGGTATTTCGGAGGTCGGAGCGGGAACCGCGGAGCCTGTGCACAGCCCTGCCGCCTTCCGTATACGGTACTGGACAGAGACGGACGCCGGGTTCACAGCGGCCGTCATCCCCTCAGCCCGAGAGACCTTTGTCTGTTGGACGATCTGGGAGATCTGATCCACGCCGGCATCGATTCCTTCAAGATCGAAGGCCGCATGAAATCGCCGGAATATGTCGCGGTCGTGACTTCGATTTACCGGAAATACATTGACCAGTATCTGAAGACAGGAAGCTGCAGGGTCGACCCGGCGGACCGCATGGCTCTGCGCCAGATTTTCAACCGCGGTGATTTTACGGAGGCATATCTGCACGGTTATCCGGGGAAGAAACTGATGTGTTCGGGTCTTCCGAAGCATCAGGGCCTGCCGGTCGGAAGGGTAAACAGCCGCGTCAATCCGATTCTTCTGGATGTCCGGCTGGATCGTGAATTGCAGTTAGGCGATGGCATTGAAATTCATAACTCCGAGCTCACTGGCGGCATTCTGACTTATAAGAAGCAGATGAAAGGCGGCCTGACCAGAATCGGTGATTTCAAGGGCGATGTTCATAAGGGGGACGCGATCTTCCGGACTTCATCGAAGGCCCAGATGGAGGCTGCCAGAAAAACTTTTCAGGAGCTGTCCTTCACGGAAGGCAAGTTCAGAAGAAAGCGCGGAATATCGATGAAGCTGAAGGAAGACGGGCAGAATCTGATCCTGAGCGCGTCGACGATCGCGGGCAGGACTTTTGGTGATTATGACCAGATGATTTCCGCCCATGCGGAATCGCAGGCCGGACCGTTTTCTTACGCAGAACATCACGCCGCAAGTCCAGAACGCCTGAAAACAGCCCTGAAGAAGACCGGCGGCACACCGTTTGAAGTGGAAGAACTGGAGCTTCCGGAGGCCATGCTTCTTCATGTGAGAATGGCTGAACTGAACGCCTTGCGCCGGAAAGTGCTGGATAAACTTTCTGAAAAACTTGCGTCCGGCCGGACAAAAACCATACGGCAAGAGCATGACGGAAATCCGCTTCCGCGGAATCTGTGCCGGGAAACAATCCAGTGCCCTGAGGCGCCGTCATTTATGATGCAGGACCACGATGAAGTGTATTTTTATTCCTGGGATTCGCTGCGTCATTATTCATCGGCGGCTCCGGGAGAGATCGCCCTGCTTCCACTGATTGAAGCCGAATCGCATTATAACGATATTCCGAAAGTGCTGGAGAATACGGGGTTTCCTCATATCGTGCCGTGGATTTCCAATGTGGCAAAAGGAAAAGAGGCGGCCTGGATCGAGGCGCATATTGCAGAAATCGCTGAACACTGGAAAGAAAGCGGAATTTACATCGGAAGCCTCAGCTGGATCCGTTATCTGCCGGAGCACGGCATCCCTGTATATGCGGATTTCGGCCTGAACCGCTATAACCGCAGAACGGCAGAAGTCCTGGAGCAGATGGGCGCCGCATACGCAATGCCTTCGCTGGAAGAGGCCGGGCATGAACAGGGGGCGTTTCCTCTGATGACGACCCAGTACCGGCCGGACGGAGATGTGATGATCTCCAGAAAGAAAGACCGGCTGGACCTGTGGAAGCCGGGATTCAGTGAGCAGACCTGGATTCTGCCGGAGCGGCAGCCGGAGAACTGCCGGGACATCCGGCCGGCAGAGACCGGGCACGGCAGAGTGCGCCGCATTTACGTCAGTCCGGAGTGCTGAGTTTCTGGCAGATTTGGGGAAAGTCAGCGTTTTCGGCACTGGTGCGGATCTTCTGGCCGGTAAAAACGGATACATAAGAGCCGGGGAAATCATTGAGCCGGGGATGATTCCTGGCTGAGGGACTGGAAATTCCTGTGGCGCGGCAGGCTGCGGGTGGAGCTTATGCCTTGGCCGGGTGGATTTTGTCCCGTGAAAACAGAAGGGCAGATCTGCATAAAGTTAAATTTATGTGAATAAAGTTTAAAAGACCTATTGACATAATACGCGCAGGATGGTAAATTTATGCATGTAATTTAATATATTTACATTCAGTAAGGCAATGAAAACTTCGCGTGTAAGTGGAAAGGAAGTATTCACATGAAAAAGAATCTGGCTATGAAACTGGCAGTTCTGGGCCTCTGCGTGGTTACGGCATTCGCGTTCACCGCGTGCGGGAGCTCTTCTTCCAGCAGTAAATCCAAGTCAACAGCAAAGAAAACCTATACAGTCGTAACAGAGCCGACATTCCCACCGTATGATACGACGGATAAGAAGGGCAACCTGACAGGATTCGATATGGACATGGTCAAGGCAATTGCAAAGGACCAGGGCTTCAAGGTTAAGTTCAAGTCCATGGAATTCCAGTCTCTGATCCCGGCAATTCAGTCCGGAAACGCAGACATCATCGCAGCCGGAATGAACGTCGACAAGGAACGTTCCAAGAAGGTGGACTTCACCAATACATATAGTGACGCAGGTCTGGTGGTCATGGTTAAGAAAGACAACACCACGATTAAGGGAGAAGACAGCCTGACCAGCGATATGAAGATTGCCAGCCAGACCGGAACATCTGGAGCTACAGAGACAAAGAACCTGCAGAAGAAGGGTAAGATCAAGCAGGCCGTTATTCTGGACGGATTCGACACCTGCATCATGCAGCTGCAGAACGGAGACGTTAACGCCGTTATCATCGACAAGCCGGTTGCGCAGAACTACATGCAGAAGCACAGCGGAAAGTTCAAGACTGTCGGAAAGACACTGGACGCCGAGAGCTACGCAATGGCAGTCAAGAAGGGCAACTCAGAGCTTAAGGGAAAGCTGAACAAGGGCCTGAAGGACATCGTAAAGGACGGCACATTCCAGAAGCTCTGTGACAAGTGGGGCATCGGAAACAAGTTCGCTTCCACGAAATAACATCGTCTGAAAAAGCGTTTATGATGAGCGTCGAAGCGGGGGAGGCATTCTCCTCTGCTTCGATTTTCTGCGTGTAAGGCAGAACTGCCGCGGATGCATGCGCAGTGCGGCACCGGCATATAAATTGGGGACGGAGGAGAAAACAGCCGTTCTGTGTGTGTAATTTGAAATGGTAAGGAGAATACTATGTTTTTCAGCAAACTGTGGGAAGGCTTTGCGACAGCGTTTCGCGGAGTCCCGACAACCATGGGTGTCAGTGCGGTCGCCGTTCTGATCGGATTGGTGCTCGGCCTGATTCTGGCGCTGATGCGTCTGTCTAAGTTCAAGGTGCTGCGCGGGCTTGCCACGCTGTATATTGATATTGTAAGAGGTACGCCGCTGATGGTACAGGCCCTGATCGCTGCCTACGGAATTCCGGTGCTCATCCAGAGCATGGGCGTAGACTGGAAATGGCCGCATCTGGTCATCCCGGCACTCCTTTGCTGCGGCCTGAACAGCGCCGCCTACATGGCAGAAATCGTCCGTGGAGGACTGACCGCTGTCGATAAGGGCCAGATGGAAGCCGCCCAGTGCCTCGGCATGACGCATCATCAGGCCATGAAGCTCATCATTATTCCGCAGGCCCTGCGTCTGATCCTCCCGCCGCTGGGAAATGAGTTCGTAACCATGATCAAGGAGACCGCGGTTCTGTCCGTTGCGGGCGTAACCGAAATCACCCGTGAAGGAACACTCCTGTCCGCGAGAACCTTCGACTTCTTCACTGCATACGTCGGCGTAGCACTGGTTTACCTGGTGTTCACCGTTACGATCTCCAAGCTCGTGCTCTATATGGAGCGCCGGCTGAAGATGGAGTAATCTGCGTTATCAGGACAAAAAGTATACGTGCAAGAGAGGAGTCTGTCTATCATGCTGGAAATCAAAAATTTAAAGAAATCATACGGCGATCTGGAAGTCCTGAAGGGAATCAACCAGGTTATTAATGATAAAGAGGTACTGTGCATTATCGGACCGTCAGGAGGCGGAAAATCCACCCTCCTGCGCTGTCTGAACCATCTGGAGGAGCCGACAGAGGGCGAAATCTATATCGACGGAGAACTGATCGCAGAAGAGAATCTGACCAAAGTCAGAGAGCGTATGGGCATGGTGTTCCAGAACTTTAACCTGTTCCCGCATATGACCGTGCTGGAGAATGTAACCGTCGGCCCGATCCACGTAAAGGGAAAATCAAAGGAAGAGGCAGAAAAACACGCAAAGGAGCTTCTGGAAATGGTCGGCCTTTCTGATAAAATAAATTCCAAGCCGCGCGCTCTGTCCGGCGGACAGCAGCAGCGTGTCGCCATCGCGCGCGCACTGGCCATGGATCCGGAAATCATGCTCTTTGACGAGCCGACATCCGCACTGGACCCGGAAATGGTCGGGGAAGTACTCGACGTAATGAAAAAACTGGCCTCTGAAGGCATGACCATGGTCGTCGTGACCCATGAGATGGGATTCGCCAGAGAAGTCGCAGACAAGGTCATTTTCATCGACCAGGGCGTCATCGCAGAAGAGGGTACCCCGGAACAGATCTTCGAGCATCCGCAGAACGAGCGTACACGCAGTTTCGTGCGCGCAATCTAGGAAGCTCGTAAAATAAAAATCAAAAAAAGTTAAAAATAGTATTGACAAAGTCCGCATCAGGCGGTAAGATATAGAAGTTCGCTCGAGAGAGCGGGC
>ERZ791908.519-NODE-519-length-40228-cov-11.321858_pt1 | contig 40228 bp, 40 predicted proteins | sample MGYA00510144_ERZ791908 | MGnify/ENA primary metagenome ERZ791908 (study PRJEB30046, sample SAMN00792105) | human gut metagenome | study: EMG produced TPA metagenomics assembly of the A metagenome-wide association study of gut microbiota in type 2...
CTGACGGTTTCCTTTCACACTATCCTTCCCTCCGAGACTTTCGGCCAGGCAGGCTTTTTAGCAGTCTGAAGCGGACAGGTCAATCTGACCTGCCCGCTTTTTTATATGCTGTGCCTGCTTTTGCGGCATTGCGGCCGGAGCGACCAGTCTTGCAGAACAGCAGCGTCCTCATTTCCCGTACACGCCTGTTCCGGCGCGTGCGGTTTTTGTGCTGCGGGAATCGGTCAAAATGGATCGAATTCTGTAACCGGATGGAAAAACGTGCAAAATGCACAAGTAATACGCCCGTGTATTGTGCAAAACATAAAATTGAATTTTTAATTTAATTTCGGGATTGACAAAACTTGTTCATGGTGTATAATGAAGCCAGAAAAACGAACCACCGATTTGTGGAAAGCGCAAAAATGAATTTAATATTGACGGGAGATTGAATGGCGGCTACAATACTTCTATACAGCATAAACAGCAGATCGCTCGTGATGATAAAACTGGAGGAAGTATGATATGAACACATTTCGCCTGAAGCGCAATTTGGACGAGGCCGTTTACGAACAAATCCTCTCCAGCATTTTTGAAGGAAAGTTCCATTCCGGCGAGCAGGTGCAGATCGAACGTCTTTGCGAACAGTATGAGATCAGCCGCACGCCGGTCATCCAGGCCCTCAAGCGCCTGGCCACGGACGGCATCGTGGAGACCTCCCCGACCGGTAAGTTCTTTTTCCCCGCCGCGGACGAACGGCGTGTGCGGGATATGATGGAGATGCGCCTGTTCTTTGAGGTCGGCGCTGCAAACCTCATCTGCGACATCGGCGAGCCCGCTATGGATTACCGTATCGCCGAGTGTGAGGAGGAGTGCAGCCGCTCACAGGAGAGCGGCGACAGCTACCGCTCCAGTATGGCGGATATGAAGCTGCACCGTATGATCGTCGCCTGCGCGCGCAATTCCTACATGACGGAGCTGTACAACCGCGTGCAGAATAACTGCGTCACGCTGAATTACCTGAACCTCAAGGGCGTGGCAGTCGTTTCGCAGGAGGCCGTCGATCACCACAGGATGATCTGTGACGCCCTCCGCCGCCTCGACCGCGCTGCCCTCGTCAGTGCCATCACCACCCATGTGCGGTATGTGGAGGAGCAGATCATCCGCAATATCCGCGAAAATGAGCAGTCAACGTAGACCTGTTTTGTGCACGGCAGGCCTCGCTGATGATAGATGAAAACCAATTCAGAAAAGACGACAAGTCTATCAGGAGGAAGAAATATGAGCACCATGCGTAAGACCAAGGGTTCCGGCGTTATGCCTGCCGTGATGACTTTCTGGAATGCTGACGAGAGCTTCAACCAGAAAGAGACCGAGCGCTATATCCAGTGGGTTTTGGACTGCGGCGCACACAGCCTTTCCGTGACCGGCTCCACCGGTGAGAACATCTCCATGAGCGACGATGAGCAGAAGAAGATCATCGAGTGCCTTGTGAAGTTCGTCGACCATCAGGTCCCTGTTTATCCCGGCACCGGCAAGTATGGCACCGCGCAGACCATCGAGATGACGAAGTTCGCACAGAAGTGCGGCGCCGAGGGCGCGCTGGTCATCATGCCGTATTACCTCATCCCGCACAAGAGAGCTGTCGTAAACCACTTCAAGAAGCTCCGCGAGGCTGTCGGCGATGATTTCGACATCATCCTTTACAACAACCCCCGTTTCTGCGGCTATCAGTTCGAGCCGATCGAGCTGAAGGAGCTGGCAGAGCAGGGCATCATCAACGGCGTGAAGCTGGCTGACGGCCGCGCCAGCTACATCCAGGGCATGAAGCACTACTGCCCGGACGGCATCACCGCCCTCTATGGCCATGACTACGAGCCGCTGCCCGCCTTCTTCGCCGGCGCTGACGGCTGGCTGTCCGGTCTGCCCGGCATCTTCCCGAAGTTCTGCGTCGACCTGTTCAACCTCTGCACCGTGCAGCAGGATGCTCCGGCCGCCCGCAAGCTGTGGGATAAGATGCAGGACTTCATCGACTACTTCATCACCTACAGCAACAACGATCCGCACTGGCACGAGGTCTTCAAGTATGTCCTCAAGTGCTTCGGCTTCGACGCCGGTCTGCCCCGTATGCCGCTGGGCGACCTGCTGCCCGAGGAGAAGAAGAAGGTCGACGCTCTGCTGGCCGACATGGACGTCACCATCAAGGCGACCAACCTCATCAAGTAAGGGCAACACCGCACAATTGCACCTTCGGCCTTCGTCGGATATTTTTCGCCGATCCGTCGGTTCGAAAAGTTTGAAATACACAAAGTATTCCTGCACTTTTCAAACCTCGGCCCGACAAAAAATCTCTCGCCGAATGCCCTCGCTGAATTATGCGGCGGTGCCTAAGCATTCATCACCTTTCTCACACCCCGCGCCGGAGGATCGGATCCCGCTTCTCCGGCGCGGGGGATACCCCTTGCAGGCAATGATCCCAGACCCCACTATCAAGAGAATAAAAGGAGCGTCATGAAATGAAGAAGTTTTCGAAACTGATCGCGCTGGTCCTCGTACTCTCGCTGGTATTTGCTTTCACCGCCTGCGGCAAGGGCGGCAGTGACGATACCATCAAGCTCGGCATCCTCTGCTCCCTGACGGGCAACTCCCAGACGAACGGCGGCTATGCCCAGCAGGGCGCCAAGATGGCCGTGGAAGAAATCAATGCTGCCGGCGGCATCAACGGCAAGCAGATCGAGCTCGTCATCGAGGATGACGGCGGCAAGGCCGACACGGCCATCAACGCCTATAACAAGCTCCAGAGCCAGAAGGTCGTCGCTATCGTTGGCCCGATGCTCAGCTCCCTCGCACTGGCCATGGACCAGAACGTCCAGAGCGGCAAGATCCCCCTCCTCATCGGTGCAACGAGCGCCGCTCTGACTGACAACATCGACAATCCCTATTTCCACCGTCTGCGCTGCTCCGACACCATCATGGCGGAGGTCGCGGTGTCCTATGCCGTCTCCAACTACGGCGCCAAGAAGATCGGTATCTTCTACTGCAGCGATGACTACGGCTCCGGCGCGATGCACACCATCACGAAGTGGTGCGATGCCAACGGTGTGGAATACTACGAAGCCGGCCACAACGCCGGTGATAAGGACCTCAGCACGCAGATCCTCAAGGTCAAGGAAGAGAACTGCGACGTGGTCATCATGTGGGCCCATGACGACGAGTGCGCCCTGGCTGCCCGCCAGTTCTATGAGCAGGGCCTGAACCTGCCCGTCATCAGCTCCACGACCATTGCGACCCCGCAGGTCTACTCCCTGTGCAACGCCGAGTGGATCGAGGGCTGGAACTATGTGACCGACTTCATCGCCGAGAACCCCTCTGAGCTCGTTCAGACCTTCTCGAAGAACTATGACGAGAAGTACGGCTCTACGCCGGAGATCTATGCCGCAACGTACTACAACGGCGTCTATGCCTTTGCCGACGCTGCCAAGCGCGCGACCTCTCTGGAGTCTGCTGACCTCTGCGAGGCCCTGAAAACCATCAACCTCGACACGCTCTACGGTGTATACACGGCCAACGACAAGCGTGAGCTTGCCCACACCGCCATCATCGGCGTGATGAAGAATCTGGTGCCGTCCTATCAGGATCAGGTCACCATGGAGTAAGCCCCATCTCCCACGCGTATCCGGGACAGAGCGCCAATACGCTCTGTCCCCTATCATAAGGAACCTTTCGAGCCGGTCCCGGCGGCAATTCGGCGCACCGGACCGGCTCGGAGACTCTCATAGGAGACTTGTTTATGATTTGGACGATCATCCAGCTTGTGATCAGCGGCATCGCCATGGGCTTTGTTTATGCGCTGATCGGCATCGAGTACACGCTGATCTACAACGCCTCCGGCGTTCTGAACTTCAGCCATGACAAAATGGTCTCGCTGGGCGCCTACATCTATGCGGGCATGTTCGTGCTGGGCCTCGGCTGGAATTCCGTGGTCAGTGCGATCGCCTCGCTGCTGCTGATGGCGGTGTTCGGCATTCTGGTGGCCTATCTGATCTTCATCCCCCTGCGCAAGCAGAAGTCCATGATCTTCACCATTATGGCCACGATCATGTTCGGCAAGGTCATCATGGAGGGCGCCTGCCTGATCTGGGGCGGCAACGCCTTTACGATCCCGGACTTCATGTCCGGCACCTACCAGATCGGCAATGCCGTTATCTCAAAATCCAACCTGTTTCTCATCATCGCCGCGATCGTCATCGTTGCACTGCTGCAGTTCTACCTGCAGAAGACCAAGCCCGGCAAGGCCATGCGCTGCGTGGCGCAGAACCGCACGGCGGCCTCGATCGTCGGCATCGACGTCAACCGCAATATGGCGATCACCATCGCCATCAGTACCGTGATCTGCTGCTGCATCGGCATCCTGGTTGTGCCGCTGTACAATGTCAGCTCCACCATGTCCAATATGATCGGCCTGAAGGGCTTTGCAGCGGGCGTTCTGGGCGGCTTCGGCTACATGCCCGGCTGTATCGCGGGCGGCCTTGTGCTCGGCATCGTCGAGAATATCGCCTCCATGATCCTGCCGTCGGTCTATAAGGATGTTGTGGCCTTTGTTCTTCTGGTTGCGTTCCTGCTGTTCCGTCCGCAGGGCCTCCTCGGGAAGAAAAATAAGTAAGGGGGCTGCCGCATGAAAAAGGAACAAAAGCTGATCTTCCGGCTGCTGCCGCTGCTGATCGCTGCCGTGATCGCAGCCCTGCTGCCGCAGATGATCCGGAATGAATACTATATGACCATCGCCTGTCAGATCCTGATCTATCTGATCGCGGTCTGCGGCCTGAACTTCATCACCGGCCTGACCGGCCAGATGAACCTCGGCACGGCCGGTATGTTCGCCATGGGCGCCTACGTTTCCGGCCTGCTGAATGTGAAGCTCGGCGTTTCTCCGTGGCTCGGCCTTGTGGCGGCGCTGTGCGTCGGCTGGCTCATCGGCAAGGCGCTCGGCTATCCGAGCCTGCGCCTGCGCGGCGTGTACCTCTCCCTGACGACCATCGCCTTCACGGAGATCATCCGCATGCTCCTGAACAACATGAAGGGCGTGACGAACGGCGCACAGGGCCTGCGCGGCATCGAGCGCTATAACTTCTTCGGCTACCGCGTGGAGGGGACGATCCCGTATTACTACATGGTCCTCATCGTGGCCATTCTTGTGGTATGGTTCGCCTGGCGCATCGTCAATTCCAAGTGGGGCCGCGAGTTCAAGGCCGTGCGCGACAACATTGACGCCGTGGAGTCCTGCGGCATCGACGTCGCCAAGGTAAAAATCCGTGCGTTCACGCTGGCCGCCATGCTCGGCAGCTTCGCGGGCGCACTCTATGCCCACCTCATCGGCTACATCAACCCCGAGTCCTTTACGGTGGACCTGTCCACGAACTTTGTCATCATGCTCATGGTCGGCGGCATCGGCTCGGTGTTCGGCAACGTCATCGGCGCCGTGATCATCACGCTGCTGCCGGAGCTGCTCCGTTTCCTCGGCAAGTACTATTATTTCGTCTATTACACGGCCGTTCTGCTGTGCGCGCTCTTCCTGCCGAAGGGCATCGTCTCGCTGGCGGCTCCGATCCGCGAAAAATGGAACAGGCTGCGCGCCCGCAGGGCCGGCGCACCGGCTATGGAGAAGGGAGGTACGGCGGATGGCGACCACATTAAGAATTGAGCATCTCGTCAAGCGCTTCGAGGGCCTTGTTGCGGTTAATGACCTCTCCATTGACGTGCAGGAGCGCGAGATCCATGCCCTCATCGGCCCGAACGGCTCCGGCAAGACCACGACGCTGAACCTCATCAACTCTGTCATTCCGCCTACGTCCGGCCAGATCTGGTTCCGCGATACGCTGTTGACCGGCAAGCCGACCTTTGAGACCGTCAAGGCGGGCGTCGGCCGAACGTTCCAGAATATCAAACTGTTTTCCTCCATGACGGTGCTGGAGAACGTGATGATGGGCGGCCAGAAGGATGTTTCCCACAACATGCTCCGCTTCATCGTCGACCTGCGCGGCAGCCACCGCGAGGAACGCGTCCTGCGCGAGAAGGCGTGCGAGGTGCTCGACTCCATCGGCATGTATCATCTGCGCAACGAGACCGTCGACAATCTGGCCTATGGCCGCCAGAAGGTCTGCGAGCTTGGCCGCGCGCTGATGACGACGCCGCAGCTCATCCTGCTCGACGAGCCCGCCGCGGGCCTGAACCCGAGCGAGCGCCGCGAGTTTGTGGATATCCTGCGCAAGGTCTATGACAGCGGCATCGATCTGTTCCTCATCGAGCACAACATGGACGTCGTCATGAACCTGAGCCATCGTATCACGGTGCTGAACTTCGGCTGCAAGATCGCCGAGGGCACACCGGAGGAGATCCAGCATGACCCGCAGGTCGTCAAGGCCTATCTGGGCGACCGCTTCCGCACGGAGGAATGAGTATGGAACCGATTTTAAGCCTGAAAAACGTCTGCTCCTACTATGATAAGGTGCAGGTGCTCTATGACATCAACGTCGATGTCTACCCCGGCGAGATCGTCTCCGTCATCGGCGCAAACGGCGCGGGCAAGTCCACGATGATGAAGACCATCATGGGCCTGGTCCACATGGGCCGTGGCGAGGTGACGTTCGACGGGAAAAAGCTCAACCGCATGCATGCGCACAAGATCTGCAAGGCGGGCATTGCCTATGTTCCAGAGGGCCGCGAGGTCTTCCCGAACATGACCGTTTTGGAAAATCTGGAGATGGGCGCATACTGCCGCTCCTACACGGCTGCGCAGATGAACGAGAAGCTCGAGGAGATGTACACCATGTTCCCGCGACTGAAGGAGCGCCTAAAGCAGAAGGCCGGTTCCATGTCCGGCGGCGAGCAGCAGATGCTGGCCATTGCGCGCGGCCTGATGAGTGACCCGTCCATGGTCATGCTTGACGAGCCGTCCCTTGGCCTGGCCCCCGTCATCGTCGACGATGTGTTTGACGTCATCCATAATATCAACACGGTGAAAAAGCTGCCCGTCATCCTTGTCGAGCAGAACGCCTACATGGCGCTTTCAATCTCCAATCGCTGCTATGTGCTGGAAAACGGCCGCATCGCCCACTCGGGCAAGAGCAGTGAACTGATTCAGAGCGACGTGATCCGCGAGACCTATCTCGGCGGCTAAATACAGGAGGAATCAACTATGGGATACCGTTATTTTGACGATCAGCGTCTCTGGGACCTGACCGTGGAAGTTTTTACCCGCAATGGCTACAGCCGCTCCGACTGTGAGGACATTGCCAACGTGCTGCTGGCATCTGACCGCATGGGCATCGAGTCCCACGGCGTGCAGCGCATGAAGCTTTATACGCATTCTCTGGAGATCGGCCGCATCAAGCGCGGAGCGAAGAGTGAGATCGTCCGCGAAACGCCCGTCTCCGCCGTTATCGACGCGCATGATGCCATCGGCCAGCCCGTCTCTGTTGCCGCCATGCAGATGGCCATTGACAAGGCGAAGAAGGCCGGCGTCGGCATCGTTGTCGTCCGCGACTCCAACCACTACGGCATCGCCGGTTATTATGCCAAGATGGCTGCCGATCAGGGCCTGCTGGGCATCTCCATGACGAACACCGAGGCCCTCGTCGTGCCGACGTTCGGCAAGCAGCCGATGATGGGCACGAACCCCATCGCCGTCTCCATGCCCGGCACGCCGCATCCGTTCCATCTCGACATGGCCACGAGTGTGGTACCTGCCGGAAAGATGGAGGTCTACGCCAAGGCGGGCAAGACTCTGCCCGGCGACTGGCTCATGAATTCGGACGGCTCTCCCAGCTATGATCCGAACGATTTCCTGCGCATCCGCGCTACGAAGTCCCTCGGCGGCATTTTCCCCGTCGGCGGCGAAGGCGAGACGAACAGCGGCCACAAGGGCTACGGCCTGAGCCTGCTCGTCGAGCTGTTCTGCGGCATCCTGTCCGGCGGCCGCACAAGCAACGAGGTCCGCGTTGTGCCGAATGTCGACAAGGTCTGCCATTTCTTCATGGCTGTCGACTATTCCATCTTCGGCGACAAGGAGCAGATGGAAAAGCGCTTCAGCCAGTACCTCGAGGACATCCGCAATTCTGCGCTGGCCGACGGCCAGACCCGCATCTACACGCACGGCGACAAGGCCTATGCCCACATGGCGCGCGTGGCGGAGGAGGGCGTGAAGGTCAATGACAAGACCTATGACGAGATCGTCAAGATCTGCCAGGACCTCGGCATCGATCCCGCGGAATACCTGATCGAAAAGGCAGGCCCGCAGGCATGAGCATTTTTGAAGCCCTGCTCCAGCACGATCATGTGCCGAATTTCTACCGCGTTGAGAACACGCGCTCCGCGCCGAAGCTCGAGGACGTCGCGGCAGAGACGCGTCGCGTGATGCAGGAGAGCGGCACACTGGAGCAGCTGAAGCCCGGCCAGAGCGTCTGCATCGCGGCAGGCTCGCGCGAGATCGCCAACATCGCGCTCATTGTCCGCACAGTCTGTGAGGTCGTGCGCGAGCACGGCGCAGAGCCGTTCATCATCCCGGCCATGGGCAGCCACGCAGGCGCGCAGGCCGAAGGACAGAAGAAGATCCTCGCCGATTTCGGCATTACCGAGGAATATACCGGCGCGCCCATCCGCTCGAGCATGGAGACGGTGCAGGTCGGCGTTACGAAGCCGCACGGCTTCCCGGCGCGGATCGACCGCTATGCGGCGGAGGCGGACTGGATCATTCCCATCGGCCGCATCAAGCCCCATACGGACATCCGCGGCCCCATCCAGAGCGGCATCCTCAAGATGATCGTCATCGGCATGGGCAAGCAGTTCGGCGCGGACATCTGCCATGCCGAGGGCTTCCCGAGCATGTCGCAGAACATTGTGGAGATCGGTCTGGAGATCATCGCCAACACGAATATCCTCTGCGGTATGGCCTCCATGGAAAACGGCTATCACGAGACGTACCGCGTCGTCGCCGTCGCTCCGGACAAAATTCTGGAGACGGAAAAAGAGCTGCTGCCGGATGCGGCGGCGCAGCTCTTCGGAATTCCGTATGAAAAACTCGATCTTCTGATCGTCGACTGGATCGGCAAGAATATCAGCGGCGCGGGCATGGATCCGAACGTCACCGGCCGCTCCGCACAGAACGGCATTTCCCGGCCGTTTGCCGAGCGCATCGTCGCGCGCGATCTGACGGACGAGGCGCACCACAATGCCACGGGCATGGGCAATGCCGACGTGACGACGCGCCGCCTGTTCGACAAGATCGATATGGAGCAGACCTATCCCAACTCCCTGACCTCGCGCGATATCAACGGCTTCCGCATTCCGATCGTCATGGAGAACGATGACCTTGCCATCCGCTTTGCCCTGCATACCATCACGGGTGCAAATGCCGGAAGCGGCTACCGCGCCATGTGGATCCGCGACACGAACCATGTGCAGACGTTCTATGTGACGGAGCGCCTGCTGGCGGACACGGCTGCGATGCCGTGGCTCCGCACAGACGGCGTGGCACTGCGCCCGGTCTTCGGCGCGGACGGCTACTTTACCGGCTGGGAGAGAGCCTGATCAATACCGGCATGGGACGACGCGGCGGGGATCCTGATAGTTGAAGAACAGGGTACCCTGGCGGTGGCCGACGCGCTCGGCGTGGACTTCTTCGCCGTTGCAGATGCGCTGAATGAGGCCCCACAGGCGCTCGGCGGCCTCGGCCTTCGTCTCCGCGCCGGTCAGGACGCTGCCTGCGCAGAAATCGATGTCGTGGCTGAGCATGTCGAACGTCTCCTGATTGCCGGTCAGCTTCAGGATGGGCGCGACGGGCGTGCCGCCGACGTGGCCGCGGCCCGTATTGAACAGAACGAGGTGGCAGCCGCAGGCGATCTGGTCCAGAAGGCCGGTCGCGTCGCCGCCGAAGAAGAAGGCGGGCTCGGGCTTGTCGTCCGGAATGACGTCCAGCAGCCAGAAGCCGGGGTGCTTCGGCCGCTGCGCGATCTTCAGAACGCCCTCGATCTTACAGCCGCCCATTTTCACGACGGCACCCATGCTCTTTTCCTCAATCGTCGTCAGGCCGCCGACGAAGTTGCCCGGCGAGATGGAGTAGCGGCCGAGCCTGCGGCAGAACTCCATGGTCTTGTCATAGGTCAGGCCGACATCGCGGGCGACGTCCTCGTTCACGGCGCGGGAGACCAGATGGCCGCGCAGGCCGACGGCCTCGGCGATCTCCTCCATCATGGCCGTGCCGCCCGCGGCGGTCAGATTTTCAAAGAATTTGCCGATGACGGCGTTTCCGGCGATGCCGGACGTGAAGTCCGAGCCGCCGCACTTTGCGCCGATGATCAGCTCATGCGCATACATCGGCGCACGGGGGCCTGCCTCGAGCTTCTCCAGCATCTCGCCGACGAGCCTGCAGCCGAGCGCGATGCCCGCCTCCGTGCCGCCGACCTTCTGCAGGTAAAACGCCTCTGCCGGGCGGCCGTGGGCCCGCGCGAAGTCGCGGATGCGGTCCGGTTCGATATATTCGCAGCCGTGGCCGACGATGAGTACGGCGCCGACGTTCGGATGGACGCAGTAGGCCAGCATGCGCTGCACGACGGCCTGATTGTCCAGACATGCGAGCGAGCCGGTGACGTCGACGTCCCTGTGCTGCGCCTGAAAATGCGCCGCGATGGACTCCGCGACGTGCTTGCTGCACTCCACGGTGTAGAGCACGAGGACCTTGTTGCGGATGCCCTTGCCGCCGTCCGGGCGGAGCCAGGCCTGGCAGATCGGCGTTGCTTCCATGGCGTTTTCCTCCTCAGTACAGTTCATAGACGACGTCCTCCGGCAGGGCGGTCTCGGCGTCCAGCGTTGAGGCGCGCTCGTCAAAGTCGCTGCGCATGTTATGCAGATGCACATGCTCGCCGGGAACGATATCCTGCGTGGCCGTGCCGATGCGCGCGCCGTATTTGATCACGGGATCGCCTGCCCGCAGGGCCCGCAGGGCGAATTTGTGGCCGAAGGGGATGTGCTCGACGGCCGTGACGTGCCCGTCACCGGGTTCCCCGAGCAGGCGGATCGCGCCCGGCTCGATCTCGCCGAGTGCTGTGCCGACGCTGTCCGTCGCGTAGACGATATAGCCGGTCTGATTTGTCATGATCTGAAGCCCTCCTGAAGCTTTTGCAGGTCCTGCCGGGAGGCGGAACCGAATGTTTTGAATAAAATTCGCTTGACATTTCTGAATTGATGCGTTAATATGATTACAGAAGAACATAGAATATTATGCAATGCAAAATGTCAAGTAATATGCAGTTAACTGCGAGAGCTGGCAAACGAGAGAGGAGCGGGCGATTATGATGATCCCCATCGATAAAATGTCAACCACCGACAAGGTGATCGAAAGCATCCGAAGCTACATTCAGGAGCCGGGCAGAAATCCCGGCGAAAAGCTGCCCACGGAAAATGAACTGGGCAAGCAGCTCGGCGTCGGCCGTTCGTCCATCCGCGAGGCGCTGCGCGTGCTGCAGACGATGGGCTATGTAACGATCGTCCACGGCAAGGGCGCGTTTATCAAGGCGTGCCAGCCCAGCAGCGAGGAGGCCGAGCGCTGGTTTGAGGGCAATATCTTTGCCCTGCGCGATATCTACATGGTGCGCGAGGCACTTGAGCCGCTCGTGGCCCGGGAGGCCGCACGGCATATTACGGAGGAAGCGCTCGGGGAGCTGCGGCAGATCGTCGACCAGACGGCGCATGCTGCGGCGCTGCCGCCGGAGGATGCCAACGCGAACCTCATGGCCCAGCTCGACGAGAAGTTCCACGAGAAGATCTGCGAAAGCACGAACAACCCGTTCCTCGTCTCGCTGTACAAGCAGTTCATTCCCGCCCTGCACACCTACCGGCTGAATTCGTTTGCCATTCTGAAGAACTGCTCGAACGTGGTCGAGCCACACCGCCGCATCATGGAGGCGCTGGCCCAGCATGATGCCGAGGCGGCCGATCTGGAGATGCGGCAGCATATGCGCATCTCGAAGAACGACACCCGCGAGGCGGCGCGCAACGCCGGAATGGACGCGCAGTTCTGAGAAGCAGGGGAGACATCAGACAAAATTTTGTCAGTTCCCACAAAAACATCCTATCAGAAATTCCGCGGGTTGTCAATGATTTTGTTGTCATACAATCAGTTGACATACAATTTCACCGTTGACATCATCCAAATTCTCTGCTATGATGAGACCATCTTGCAGAGAGAAGGGATTCTATGCTGGGCAATATCCTGTCGACTGGCGAGCAGGTCCTCATCCTTGTTGTCCTGCTGGCTGTCGGATTCCTGTGCGGAAAGATCCGCATTTTCAACGACCAGAGCATTTCCCACCTTTCGGCCTTTGCGCTGAAGATCGTCGGTCCCTGCGCCATCGTCGAGTCGTTCTGCCGCCAGTTTGACAGCGCCATGCTGCGCGCCATGGGCATCGTTGCCCTGCTGGCCTTTGCAGCGCACGCGCTGTATGCCGCGTTTGCCTATGTCTGCATCCGCGGCGGTAAGGAGCCGACCCGCCGCGTTCTGCGCTACGGCACCGTGTTTGCCAATTGCGGCTACATGGGCCTGCCGCTGCAGCAGGTCCTGTTCGGCGCGGACGGCGTGTTCTACGGGGCAACGTGGATCGGCGTGTATAACCTCGTGGCGTGGTCCTTCGGCCTCATGCTCATGAGCGGCGACCGCAGGCAGATCTCGTTCAAAAAGCTGCTGCTGAACCCCGGCATCCTTGCCGTGCTGACCGGCATCGTGATCTTTGTGTGCTCCATCGAGCTGCCAACGATCATCCTGCAGCCCATCCACTATTTCAGCGCCCTGAACGTGCCCGTTCCCATGGTCATCAGCGGCTACTATCTCTCGAAGGCCGACTTGCGCACCATCTGGAAGCACGCGAATTACTACATCACCATCGCCCTGCGTCTTGCCGTCATCCCGCTGTGCAGCATCGGGCTGATGTTCCTGCTGCAAAAGGCATTCCGGCTGGACGGCATGCTGCTGGCGGCCTGCATCGTGGATATCGCGGCCCCCGTCGCTGCCGCCACGACGATGTTCTCGACCCTGTTCCGGCAGGACAGCGAGACGGCGGCCAACCTCGTGTCCATCAGCACGCTGCTGTCGGTCCTGACGCTGCCGATCATGGTGGCCCTGGCGCAAAGTGTCTTTTTGTAGTCACCTCTCTTGCCGATATGCCGATATTGAATCAGAGGTTCCTGGACTGGAACAACGATAACGATGTAGCAAAGCAATATAACTTGCATGAAATTTAATAGACCGATCAAAAAGAAAAGGAGAAGTTTATCATGGATTACGCAAAAGAGTCTCTGAAGCTCCACGAGCAGTGGAAGGGCAAGATCGAAGTCGTCGCTACCGTGCCGGTCTCGACGAAGGACGACCTGAGCCTGGCCTACACCCCCGGCGTTGCGCAGCCCTGTCTGGAGATCCAGAAGGACATCAACAAGTCCTATGAGCTGACCCGCCGCCACAACCTGTGCGCCGTCATCACCGACGGCACCGCCGTCCTCGGCCTGGGCGACATCGGCCCGGAGGCCGGTATGCCCGTCATGGAGGGCAAGTGCGTCCTGTTCAAGGCATTCGGCGGCGTTGACGCCTTCCCTCTGTGCGTGAAGACGAAGAACGTCGACGAGTTCGTCGAGACCGTTTACAACATCTCCGGCAGCTTCGGCGGCATCAACCTCGAGGATATCTCCGCGCCGCGCTGCTTTGAGATCGAGCGCAAGCTGAAGGAAAAGTGCGACATCCCCATCTTCCATGACGATCAGCACGGCACCGCCGTCATCACCCTCGCCGGCCTGACGAACGCGCTGAAGGTCGTCGGCAAGAAGAAGGAGGACGTCAAGGTCGTCACCTCCGGCGCAGGCGCTGCTGCCATCTCCATTGTGAAGCTGCTGCTGTCCGCTGGCTACAAGAACATCACCATGTGCGACCGCAAGGGCGCGATCTATGCCGGCCGCGACGGCCTGAACTGGATCAAGGAAGAAATGGCCCAGGTCACGAATCTGGAAAAGAAGGCCGGCCCGCTGTCCGAGCAGCTCAAGGGCGCCGACGTGTTCATCGGCGTTTCCGCTCCCGGCATGGTCACGAAGGAAATGGTCCAGACCATGAACGAGAAGGCGATCATCTTTGCCTGCGCGAACCCGACGCCGGAGATTTTCCCGGACGAGGCAAAGGCGGGCGGCGCTGCCGTCGTTTCCACCGGCCGCAGCGACTATCCGAACCAGATCAACAACGTTCTGGCGTTCCCCGGCATCTTCCGCGGTGCGTTCGACGTTCGCGCCAGCGACATCAACGAGGAAATGAAGATGGCTGCCGCCAAGGCTCTGGCTGACCTGATCTCCGACGAGGAGCTGAGTGCCGACTATATCATTCCGAAGGCATTTGACCCGCGTGTCGGCAAGGCTGTCGCCGCTGCCGTCGCCGAGGCTGCAAAGGCTTCCGGCGTTGCCCGCATCTGATTTTTCCGGAATAACTGCCGCCGCAGGGGAGAGCTCCTCTGCGGCGGTTTTGTGCCCCCGCTGGCTCCCGGAGAGGCCCCACAGGGGCCGTGGCAATCTCGGGGAGTTCACTGCCGATTTGTACCAACTGCCGGGCAAACGCACACGCCTTGTAGGGGAGGGGACAGCCGGGCCCGGCACTGCACCTGCGCAAGAAACAGGCTGTCGATAAAATGGCAAACGCCAAAGGCTTGTCATTGCGAGGGTGCTTTGCACCCGTGGCAATCTCGGGGAGTCACTTCCAGGTCGTACAGGGTAACGATAAAACGTACCGACCGATTGCGTCTGTAGCGGCGCTCACTGCGCAGCCGTTGGCGGCTTTGCCGCCTTACGGATGCGGCGTGCCCCTTGCGGGTTGTGAGCGCCCTGTACAGGGCTATTCAACCGCGCAAGGGCGCTGGTGCACCTCGACACTGCCTGATGTGTCATTCCGAGGAGCGAAGCGACGCGGCAATCTCGTGCAGGCAGCTGCGATTTTCCAACAGCATCCGCCCTGCAAAATGCAGTCTCGTTTTCTGGAGACTGCATTTTTTTATCGGCCGAATCGGAGAAAATGCGCGCTTCCGGCGCGCTTTTTCTGCTCCGGCGGCGGGGGTGGCGCGGGCAGGAAAGCGAAGACGCCTCCGAGCGGAGTTGGCATGATGTCGTATTGTCAGACAATATATGGGCGAAGTGCACAAAATCTGGCGAGATTTCTTGAACATTTCTACGAAATTGATTTTGTTGTCATACAATCTGTTGACATACCGGTGTCGAGCGGTGTATAATCCAATCAGAAAGAGCGAAGGGAGCACGGAACATGACGAAGCTGAACGAACGCATCGCAAACGTGCCGGAACGCATTTTCATCCTGGTGCAGCTTGCACTTGGCCTGCTTCTGGCAGCGGGCGGCGGCTACTGCATCCTCCGCTTCGGCAACGACGGCGAGCATTTCAATTCCCTCGGCCTTGCGGCCGCGCTGGTGCTCTGCGGCGGCCTGCCGACCCTTATCCGCAGCCGTATCGAGCGTCCGACGCCGTGGCTGCGCGGCGCGATCATCGGCGGCCTTGTTGTGGCCCTCGGCATCTACGTCGTGATGCGCTTCGCCTGAACCCATCCATGTCCGGCATGAGCCGGTGGAAATAATTACTTTGTTCCAAAATCCGAAAGGATCATTTCAAGGAGGAAAACACAATGAAAGATCACAAGAAAGCTTACGGCCTTTGCCCGGCCAGTATGACGATCTGGAATGCCGATCAGACCTACAACAAGACCGGCATGGAAAAGTATCTGACTTGGCTGCTCGACAACGGCGCACAGACCATCTCCATCTGCGGCTCCACCGGTGAGAACATCGCCATGAACATGGAAGAGCAGCGCGAGATCATCGCTCATGTCTCCAGCTTCCTCGCTGGTCAGGTTCCTCTGGTCTGCGGCACCGGCCGTTACGACACCCTCAACACCATCAAGATGAGCAAGTTTGCTCAGGATCACGGTGCTGACTGCGTCATGGTCATCCTGCCCTTCTATCTCAATCCGCATAAGAAGGCTGTTCTCCAGCACTTCCGCGACATCCGCGCTGCTCTGGACATCGACATCATGGTCTACAACAACCCCTGGTTCGCCGGCTATGAGCTGAACACCGAGGAAGTCAAGTCCCTCGTCGACGACGGCACCATCCAGTGCATCAAGGCTGCCCATGGCGATCCCAACCGCGTCCATGAGCTGAAGTTCGCCTGCGGCGACAAGCTGACCGTCTTCTATGGCCATGACTACTGCGCAATGGAAGGCCTGCTCTGCGGCGCCGATGGCTGGCTGTCCGGCTTCCCGGCGGTCCTGCCGAAGCAGTGCCGCGCTCTGCAGGATGCCTGCTTCGCTGGCGACGTCAAGGCTGCCCGCGCTGCGCAGGACAACATCCAGCCGTACATCAACTACTTCTTCTATGACAAGGTCAACGGCGTGCCTCACTGGCAGGAGATCTGCAAGTACACGCTGCAGGCTCAGGGCCTCGACTATGTCGGCCTGCCCCGCAAGCCCCTTGGCGAGCTCGACGAGGCCAACAAGCGCAAGATCGAGAAGATTCTTGCCGACATGAAGTAATTCATCCTCACAAAAGCGATTCTTCCTCCGGTGCTCCGCTTCCCACGGCGGAGCACCACCCCCTTTCCTACGCACTGGTCCCGCATCTCGGTCGACCGAGAATTATTATACAAATTATTATATAAGGAGAACAACCAATGAAAAAGCTGATCGCGCTTCTGCTTGTCCTCGTAATGGTCGCCGGTCTGGTCGCCTGTGCCGGTTCTAATGACGAGACCAAGGGCAATGATACCACCAACACCGAAAACACCGCCGACAGCAACAGCGATAGCAACACCGACTCCGGCGAGCCCATCTACATCGGCCTGAGCGCCAAGATCACCGGCGCTGACGCCGCCAACGGCGACCGCATGGTGAAGGCTGCGCAGATGGCCGTTGACGAAGTCAACGCAGCCGGCGGCCTCCTCGGCGGCCGCAAGGTCGAGCTCGTCATCCAGGACGACGCCACCGACAACGCCATCGCCGTCAACGTCGCGAACATCTTCGCCGGCAACGACAAGATCTCCGCAGTCGTCGGCCCGTGGAACTCCGGCATGATCCTCGCCGCTGAAGGCGTTTACAAGGATGCGAAGATCCCCTTCTTCGGCCTCGGCACCAACCCGCAGCTGCTCGAGCTGGGCAATGAGTACTGCTTCCTCGTCCGCGCGAACGACAATCTGATGGCCTCCTGCGCCGCGAAGCTCATCATCGATGAGTTCAAGGTCAAGTCCGTCGGCATCATGTACACGAACAACGAGTTCGGCACCGGCGCTATGGAAGTTATTGAAGCCGCCTGCAAGGACGCCGGCATGGCTGTCTATCCCGAAGCCATCAACATCGGCGACACCGACGTTACCGGTCAGATCCTCGATCTGAAGTCCAAGGGCGCTGAGTGCATGGTCGTCTGGGCTAGCGACGCCGAGTACGTTCTGACTGCCCGTCAGGCTTACGAGCTGGGCCTGCAGGTCCCGACCGTTGCCTCTCCGGCCATCACCATGGATCAGGTCCGCGACCTCTGCGAGCCGGATTGGGTCGAGGGCTGGTACTCCGTGACCGACTTCGTCGGCAACTCCGATGATCCCGAGGTCACCGCGTTCTGCGACAAGTATGCCAGCGACTACGGCGAAGGCCAGAAGGCTGAGCTCTACGTCGCCGATGTCTACAGCACCTTCAAGCTCGTGTTCGACGCCATCGAGCGTGCGGGCAGCGCTGACCGCCAGGCCATCCGCGATGCCGTCGCCGAGACGAAGGATTTCCCGATGCTCCAGGGCGTTGCTACCTGCGACGAGAACAACCTGCTCATCCACTCCGCTACCGTCGCCGTCATCAAGGACAATGTCCCTGTGATGTACACCACGGTCTCCGCGGAATAATCGAAACGAAATAGGTTTTTAGACTCTTCCGAGGCCGTCCAACTGGATAAACTGGTTGGACGGCCTTTACATTAGCAAGAAAGGGAGGAAAGCAATGCTTGAAACTATCCTGCAGCTGCTGATCACAGGTGTTGCCCTCGGCTTCGTGTACGCTCTGGTCGGCGTGGAATATACGCTGGTCTGGCAGTCCTCCGGCCTGCTGAACGTTGCACATAATATGCTGATCACCACTGCCGCCTTCGTTTTCGGCGGGACCTTCGTTGTCGGCCTCGGCTGGCCCATCTGGCTGAGCATCCTCTGCACGCTCCTCGTGATGTTCGTGCTCGGCTGTCTGATCTCCGCCACCATCTTCAATCCTCTGCGCAATATGCCGCTGACCATGTATTCCATTGTGGGTACCCAGATCTTCGCCAAGGTCATTTCCGAGGCCCTGCGTCTGATCTACGGTCCCTACTCCTTCACGATTCCCGGCTTCCTAACCGGCGTAATCAAAATCGGCGATTTCGTCTTTGCCAAGGCGTATGGATATATCATCGTTGTGGCCATCCTTCTGATCATCGCGCTTCAGATGTTCCTGAAGCTCACGAAGCCCGGCAAGGCCATGCGCTGCGTTGCGCAGAACAAGACGGCCGCGGCCATCATGGGCATTGACATCGACCGCAGCATCAATATTACGACCGGCCTGAGCTGCGTCATCTGCGGCATCATCGGCATCCTGACCATCCCGCTGTTCACCATCAGCCTGACCATGTCCAACATGATCGGCCTGAAGGGCTGGGCAGCCGGTATCGTCGGCGGCTTCGGCTACATCCCCGGCACGATCCTCGGCGGCCTTCTCATCGGCGTGGTCGAGTCCCTCGCCATTCTGGTCATCCCCACGGTCTACAAGGACATCGTTGCCTTCGTGTTCCTGATCGTCGTGCTGCTGATCCGTCCGGGCGGCTTCATGCGCCACAAAGTCTGATGGGAAAGGGGTAATGGAAATGAAACGCAAAAAGATTTCGGTAACTTCCCTGATCCTGCCCGTGATCATGCTGGTTGTGGCTGTCATCCTGCCCATGATCTACTCCACAAACTATTACATCCAGCTTTTCAGCCAGACGCTCATCAACCTCGTCGCCGTTCTCGGCCTGAACGTGGTCATGGGTCTGGCGGGCCAGACGAACCTCGGCACCATCGCCCTCGTAGCCCTCGGCTCCTATACGTCGGCCCTGATCTCGCAGGCGACCGGCTCGACGAACCTCGTCGGTCTGCTGGCCGCTCTGGTTGTCGCCGTTCTCGTCGGCTTCATGCTCGGCTACCCGAGCCTCCGCGTCAGCGGCATCTTCCTGTCCCTGACTACCATGTCCGTTGCACAGATCGTCTACTCGCTGGCCAACAGCATGCAGTGGCTGACCGGCGGCGCCATGGGCGTGAAGGGCATCTCCGAGCCGAACATTTTCGGCATCGAATTCAAGACGCAGGCGCAGCTGTACTATTTCATTCTGGTCATTGCGATCCTGCTCATCCTCTTCTCCGTGCGTCTGACGAAGTCCAAGTACGGCCGCGCGCTCAAGGCTGTCCGCGATAACCCCGAGGCAGTCGAGTCCGTCGGCCTGAGCGTGACGAAGCTCAAGCTCATGGCCTTCCTCATCGCCACGATCCTCGGCTGCCTGGCCGGCGTGTTCTACACCTGGGTCATGCAGTACGTTGCTCCGACGACCTTCACCACCGACAACGGCACGAAGTTCGTTGTTATGCTGATGCTGGGCGGCATCGGCTCGACCTCCGGCATGATCATCGGCGCCATCCTCGTCACGATCCTGCCCGAGCTGCTGCGCTTCATGGGCGACTACTATCAGCTCGTGTTCTACGGCATCGCGCTGCTGCTCCTGCTGGTGTATCCGCTCGGCCTGTCTCACCTGTTCTCCCAGCTCAAGAAAAAGGCTGCCGCCTTCTTCGCCGGCCGGAAGAAAACGCAGAAGGAGGGCTGATCCATGTCCGTACTGAGATTGGAGCATGTGACCAAGCGCTTCGGCGGCCTGGTCGCAGTCAACGACCTCTCCTTTGAGGTCAAGGAGCGCCAGATCCACGCGCTCATCGGCCCGAACGGCTCCGGCAAGTCGACCTCGATCAATATGATCAACGGTTCCTTCCCGGTGACCTCCGGCAAGATCTATTTTAACGACAAAGACATCACCGGCTGGAAGATGCATAAGATCGCCGCGGCCGGCATGGGAAGAACGTATCAGAACCTGAAGCTGTTCCGCTCCATGACCGCGCTGGAGAACGTCATGATCGGCGGCCAGCTCCATGCGAAGATGAACTTCGCCCGTTTCCTCGTCGACCCGTTCAAAACGAAGCGCGAGGAGGAGGAGCTGCGCGAGAAGGCGATGGAGATCATGCGCTTCATCGGTATCGAGCAGTACGCCGACCGTACCGTCGGCAACCTGCCCTACGGCCGCCAGAAGATGACGGAGCTGGCGCGCACGCTGATGATCGATCCGACCCTCATCCTCCTCGATGAGCCGGCTGCGGGCCTGAACCCGAACGAACGCGCCGAATTCGTGGCCATTATCAAGAAGGTCTATGAGTCCGGCAAGGATATCCTGCTCATCGAGCACAACATGGATATCATCATGAACATCAGCCACGTCATCACGGTCATCAACCACGGCGCCAAGATCGCGGAGGGCACGCCCACCGAGATCCAGAACGACCCCGAAGTCATCCGGGCTTACCTTGGCGACCGTTACAAGATCGGTATGGAAGGAGAATGATCCATGTTCTTTAAAATGGAGCACTGCGATGTATACTACGGCCAGATCCAGGCCCTGTATGACATCAACGTCGAGATCAATCCCGGCGAGATCATTTCCATCATCGGCGCGAACGGCGCAGGCAAGACGACCCTCATGAAGAGCATCATGGGCCTCGTCCCCGCCAAGAACGGCAAGATCGTCTGGCAGGATGAAGAGATCCAGGCCAAGAAGACCCACCATATCGTCAAGCGCGGCATCAGCTATGTCCCTGAGGGCCGTGAGATCTTCCCGGGCATGACCGTGCTGGAAAACATGGAAATGGGTGCCTATACCCTGCACATGAGCGCGAAGGAAAAGGCGGACAAGCTCAACGAGATGTATGAGCTCTTCCCCCGCCTCTATGAGCGTAAAAAGCAGAAGGCCGGTACCCTCTCCGGCGGCGAGCAGCAGATGGTCGCCATCGCACGCGGCCTGATGCTCAGCCCGAAGCTGCTGATGATGGACGAGCCGTCCCTCGGCCTCGCACCCATCATCGTCGACGAGGTGTTCGACATCATTTCCCGCGTCAATGAAAAGGCCAATATCCCTGTGCTGCTGGTCGAGCAGAACGCCTACATGGCGCTGAGCATCTCGCACCGCAGCTACGTTCTGGAAAACGGCGTCATCGTTGACGAGGGCGAGAGCAAGAAGCTGCTCGCCAGCGAGTCGATCCGCACTGCCTATCTGGGCAAGTAACTACTGATCAAAAGGAGTGTTTTATCATGCAGGACAAGAGCCATTATACCCGATACAATTATAAAAAGCTCTATGAGCTGGCCGTGGAAATGTTCATCCGCTACGGCTTCAGCCGGGAAGACAGCGAGAAGGTCGCTGACGTCATCCTGACCTCCGACCGCTTTGGTGTCGAGTCCCACGGCGTCAACCGCCTGACCCTTTATCCGTTCGGCATCGATATCGGCCGCATCAAGGTCGATGCAAAGCCCGAGGTCGTAGAGGACCGCCTGAGCATGGCTGTCATCGACGCGCACGACGGCATGGGCCAGCTTGCCGGTATCCAGGGCATGCAGCTCGCCATCGACAAGGCCAAAAAGTACGGCGTCGGCATGGTCAGCGTCCGTAACTCCAACCATTTTGGCATTGCCGGTTACTATTCCATGATGGCTGCCAAGCAGGGCCTCATGGGCGTGTCCATGACGAATGCCGAGGCGCTCGTCGTCCCGACCTACGCCCGCGAGCCGATGTTCGGCACGAACCCCATCGCCGTGACCATCCCCGCCGACCCGCATCCGTTCCACATGGACTTCGCAACGTCCGTCATGACCTGCGGCAAGATGGAGGTCTATGCCAAGATCGGCCATGAGCTGCAGCCCGGCATGCTCGTTGACGAGACCGGCACGACCTGCCTCGACCCGAACGTCTTCCTGCGTATCCGCGACAACAAGTCCAACCCCGCTTACACCGAGAAGACCCGCGGCGGCATCATGCCCATGGGCGGCGAAGGAATGCTCTTCGGCGGCCACAAGGGCTATGGCCTGGCGCTGCTCGTCGACATCATGTGCGCGGTCATGTCCCATGGCGCCGTCAGCAAGGGCGTCCGCGTGACGAAGGATAAGGAAAAGTGCTGCCACTTCTTCGCCGCCATCGACTACTCGCTGTTCGGCGATCGGGAAGAGACGAACCGCCGCCTGTCTGAGTACCTGCAGAGCATGCGCGATGCAGAGCCGGCCGAGGGCCAGAGCCGCGTCTATGTCCACGGCGACAAGGAAGCGGACGCCGAGAAGGACGTTCTGGCGCACGGCGTCGGCATCAACCCCGCGACCTATGCCGAGATCGAGAAGTACTGCGTCAAGAAGGGCATCAACATCAAGGATTACCTCATTCCCGAAGAGGCGTAATTGACTGCATGAAATCCGCGCCCCGGCTTTGCCGGGGCACGGCGGAGGATAACGCATGAATATCTTTGATCAATTGCTGGCTGATAACCAGATCCCGAAATTTGTCCGCGTCCGCCACGAAATGGACCGCGGCCACATCGACGACATCGAGGGCGCCGTTGCGCAGGCCATGCAGCGCGAGGGCACGCTCGACCGCATCAAGCCCGGCGACAGCGTCTGCATCACCGCAGGCAGCCGTGACGTGGCGAACATCGCCCGCGTCATCCGCGCCATCTGCGATCAGGTCAAGTCCGTCGGCGCGCATCCGTTCATCATCCCCGCCATGGGCAGCCATGCCGGTGCGAAGGCCGAGGGCCAGCGCGGCATCATCGAGGGCTACGGCGTGACGGAGGAGGCCATGGGCGCTCCCATCCGCGCTACCATGGACACCGAGGTCATCGCGCATTCCAAGAGCGGCCTGGAGATCCATCTGGACAAGTACGCCAATGCGGCGGACTTCCTCATCCCCGTCGGCCGCATCAAGGCCCACACGGACTTCCGCGGCGAGGTCGAGAGCGGCATCTGCAAGATGCTCGTCATCGGCATGGGCAAGCAGCACGGCGCATATCAGTGCCACAAGCTCGGCTTCAAGAGCATGGCTGCCAATGTCAAGGAATTCGCGGGCGCCATCATCGAGAAGAAGCCGAACATGTTTGCCATCGGCCTCATCGAGAACGCCTATCACCAGACCTGCCGCATCGAGGCCATCCCGGCCGGGCGCATCCTCGAGGAGGAGCCGCCCCTGCTGGACTATGCCAAGAGCCGCATGGCGAAGATCCCGTTCGATCAGGCCGATATCCTGTTCGTCGACGAGACGGGCAAGGACATCAGCGGCGCGGGCATGGATCCGAACGTCACGGGCCGTTCTCCGGTCCTCGGCATCAGCCGTCCGTTCTTCCAGCGCATCGCCGTGTTTGACCTGACGGATAAGTCCCACGGCAACTTTGGCGGCCTCGGCAGCGCCGACGTGACGACGCAGCGCCTGTACCGCAAGATCGATTTCGAACAGACCTATCCGAACGGCATCACCGCGGCAGAGCCGCTGGCCGTGCGCCTGCCCGTCATCATGCCGAGCGATCGCACCGCCATGCAGTTTGCGCTGCGCACCGCCACGGACTGCGACTGGACCAAGGGCCCGCGCATCGTCTGGCTCAAGAACACCCTGTCGCTCTCTGAATTCTATATTTCCGAAGCCCTGATCCCGGACGCCGAGGCACTGGACAATGTGACGGTCGTCTCCGAGCCGATGGACGTCATTTTCGACGAAGAGGGCAACGTCAAAGAACTGCGCTGATCTCCCCGGGAACCGAGGCACTGGGCCTCGGCGCCGGCTGGCATTAGCGGCTGCCGGCCGGCGAGGGGAGGAAAGCACCCGCCGAAGTGCGGCGGCATCCCCAGTGTAATGAAACGCGTTAACCAAAATTGTAAAAATTAAAAAGGGTATCCTCTGAATCAATCCGTGATCCAGAGGGGCCCAAAACAAACAGGAGGATATACTGCAATGGACTTCCAGAAGAAATACGGCAAGATTCTGCTCCCGCTCATCACCCCCTATGACGAAAACGAAGAGATCGACTATGGCAAGTATGCCGAGCTGATCGAGTACGTCATCACGAACGACCTCTGCGACTCCCTCATCGTCACCGGCACCACCGGCGAAGCTTCCCTGCTGACGTTTGATGAGCGCGTGAAGCTGTTCGAGACCGCCGTGAAGGCTTCCGCAGGCCGTAAGCCCGTCATTGCAGGCACCGGCTGCGCCTCCACGAAGGAGACCATCGCCCTGACGAACAAGGCCTATGACCTCGGCATCGAGCTGGCCCTCATCGTCTGCCCGTTCTACAACAAGCCCACGCAGGAAGGCCTGTATCTGCATTATAAGACGATCGCCGAGAACACAAAGGCGAACATCATGCTCTACAACATCCCCATCTTCGTCGGCGTCAACCTCGAGGCGGAGACCGTCGGCCGTCTGGCTGCCATCCCCAATATCGTCGGCGTGAAGGACGAGGCCGGTGTCAACCCGACGCAGGTCACCGATTTCTTCCTGGCTACCGAGAAGGTCGATCCGAACTTCGTCGTTTACAACGGCGACGACATCATGCTCCTGCCGACGATCGTGCAGGGCGCGATGGGCATCGTCTCCGGCGGCGCTCACATCTTCGGCCACGAGATCCGTGCGATCTTCGAGGCGTTCGAGAAGGGCGAGAACGAGAAGGCCAAGGAGCTCTTCGTTCCGATGTATCGCTTCTGCAAGACCACCGGTCAGAACGGCCGCATCCTGCCGAACTCCCTGCTCCGTCCGGCCATCGAGGCTGTTACGGGCATCAAGCTCGGACCGGCCCGCCTGCCGCTCGCTCCCGCAACGGAAGCCGAGCTGGACGTCACCCTCGGCGTTCTCCGCGAGCTGGGCAAGCTTTAATTTCAACATGTGCACCCCGGCCGCCGCAGACCTGTTTGCGGCGGCCTCCATTTATAATTGCAGGGGAGCAGCATGCCCGCGCAATGCCTGCAATTCGCAACGAGTATCGGTGAAACGGTATGCACGAATTGCGTCTGTAGCGGCGGTCAGTGACCGCCCGGTAGGCACTGACAACCGGTACACGGTATCGTTAAAATGGTGAATGCCCCCCGAAGTGTCATTGCCACGCAGGCCTTTGGCCCCCTCGCAATGACAAATCAAGGGATCTCACGCAAATGAAAACATCCGGTTGACGGCGGGGCCCCGGATGCTGTATACTGATACGGGCGGTCCGCCGCCTGCGTGAATGAAAATCCGTCTCCCTGCCTGCAGAGGAGACTCGCAAAAAGGAGAAACACAATGGGAAAGAAACCGAAAATTCTGGTCGTCGGCAGCTTTGTCATGGACCAGATCGTCACGACGCGCGTCTTCCCGCGTCAGGGCCAGACGATCCTCGCCGAGCGCTTCAACAAGGCCCCCGGCGGCAAGGGCGCCAATCAGGCCGTGCAGATGGCCCGCCTCGGCGCGCAGGTCACGATGTGCGGCAAGCTCGGTCACGACGCGAACGGCGACGAGATGCGCCGTACCTGCGAGGAGGCCGGCATCGACACGTCCTGCATCCTCTATGACGACAACGCGGCCTCCGGCTGCTCCGTCATCATCCTCGAGGAGCAGCCGAACGGCGGCACCGAGAACCGCATCCTCGTCGTGCCCGGCGCGAACATGACCATCACGCTGGAGGACGTCGCCTTCCTGAAGGACCGCATCGCCGAATTCGACCTCGTCGTGCTCCAGCTCGAGATCCCGATGGAGATCAACACGATCGTTGCAAAATATGCCCACGATAAGGGTGTGCCCGTCATGCTGAATCCGGCCCCCAGCGCCCCGCTGCCCGAGGAGCTGCTTGCCTGCCTGACCTACCTCTCCCCGAATGAGCACGAGGCCCGCGACCTGAGCGGCGTTGCCATCGGCCACGAGGGCAGCCATGTCGACGAGGCCTCCGTCCGCGCCGCCGCCGCGAAGCTCGGCGAAAAGGGCGTGGAGAAGCTGCTCATCACCATCGGCTCGGCCGGTGCGGCCCTCGTGGAGGACGGCCGGTTCGTGCTCAGTCCGTCCGTCCCCGGCGTCAAGGCCATCGATCCGACTGCCGCGGGCGACTCGTTCGTCGGCGCGTTCTGCGTGGCGGTCTGCAGCGGCCTGTCCTCCGAGGACGCCCTGCGCTTTGCCAACCACACGGCGGCCCTGACGGTCTCCCGTCTCGGCGCGATGCCGTCGCTTCCCACGCTGGCCGAGGTCGCTGCGACCATGCCCGGCGGCGTGAGCGGACTGGAGGGCTGAGATATGGAACGTACCTGGAAAGCCGATTATGAAAAATTCGCCCGCACGGCGCGCGAGAACGTCGCCGCCACGCTGGACAACATGGACTATCCCGCGCTCGAGCGCGCGGCGGAGCTGATCCTCGCGGCCAAAGCGGCGGGCAAGCGCCTGCACATCTCCGGCATCGGCAAGCCCGCGCATCTGGCGGGCTATGCGGCCTCGCTGTTCTCCTCCACAGGCACGCCCGCCTATTTCCTGCATGGCACCGAGGCCGTGCACGGCTCCTGCGGCCAGCTCGTGCCGGGCGATGTCGTCATCTTCATCTCCAACAGCGGCGAGACCGCCGAGATGAAGGCGACGGTCAGCGCCGTGAAGAACAACGGCTGCGCCGTCATCGGCGTGAGCGGCAACGCTTCCTCGTGGCTCGCGCAGCAGAGCGAGGTCCATCTGCTGGCCCATGCGGACGCCGAGGGCGGCCCGCTCGACCGCGCGCCCCGCGCCTCCATCCTGGCCGAGACCCTCGTGCTGCAGGCCCTGAGCGTCCTGCTGCAGAGCGAGGCCAAGGTCACGCCGCAGCAGTATGTCAAGTGGCATCCGGGCGGAAGCCTCGGCCATCTGCGCGAGAATGAGCGCTGAGACTTGACAAGCGCGGGACTCCGTGCTATCCTAAAAGCAGGTCGGAAACGGCCTGCTTTTTTGAAACGGGGGTTAGAGAATACTAACCTGAAATGGAGGCGATTTCTATGGTACAGATGACATTGAAGATCGACGGTATGCAGTGCGGCATGTGCGAGAGCCACGTCAACGACACGCTGCGCGCGGCCTTCCCGCTGAAGAAGGTCAGCTCGTCGCACAGCAAGGGCGAGACCGTGCTCGTCACGGCCGAGGAGATCCCGGAGGACGCCCTGCGCCGCGCGCTCGAGCCGACTGGCTACAAGCTCGTATCCGTGCAGACTGCGCCTTATGTCAAGCGCGGTCTGTTCCACCGCGGCTGACTCGCCTGCCGGTTGCGCGCTCCCGCTCCCGCGGCGCTTTCCTTTTTGCGCGGCGTGTGGTATGCTGTATCCAGAACGCAGCGCTGCACGACTTTGAACGGAGGAAACGAACATGGAGATCGGGAAAAAGATCCGCGAGCTTCGCATTGCCAGAAATCTGACGCAGGAGGCGCTGGCCGCCGAGCTGTCCGTTACGCCGCAGGCCATTTCCAAGTGGGAGTGCGGCACGACGACGCCGGACATCCAGCTCCTGCCGGACATCGCCATCTTCTTTGGCGTCACGCTCGACGAGCTGTTCTGCCTGACGGACGACAATGAGCTCGACCGCATCCAGAACCAGATCTGGGACAGCCGTCTGCTGCCGCAGGCCGAGCTGGAGCGGGCCGAGCGCTTCCTGCAGTCGCGCATCGAGGCGGGCTACCGCCCCGGCCGCTGCTGGTGCCTGCGCGCCCAGCTGCACAACCATCAGGCGCAGCAGCACCATGCGCTGGCGGCGGAATATGCCAGGCAGGCGCTTGCCGTCAGCCCGACGGAGAAGGATGCCCACAGCGAGCTCTGCGAGGCGACCGGCGGCACGTTTGCCGACTGGTGCGTGCACAACCACGCCCGGCGCATCGCCTATTACCGCGAATTCGTTGCGGCGCATCCGGATTATCCGCGCGGCTATCTCTGGCTGCTCGACGACCTCATCGCGGACGGCCGCCTGACGGAGGCGCGGGACTACCTCGAAAAAATGGCCCGCGTGGACGACAGCTACCGCGTGCCGCTCTACCGCGGAAAAATTCTGCGGGCCGAGGGGCGCATGGAAGAGGCGCGCGCTTGCTGGGCCAAAATGGAGGAGCGATTCCCGGACGAATGGCTCGTCAGCCTGTCGCTCGGCGATCTGGCGGCGGAGCTGCAGGACTATGACGCGGCCGAGCGCTATTACCGCCGCGCCCTGACGCAGCAGGCCCCGCCGCGCTATGTCGACGCGCTGGAGTCGCTGGCCATCCTCCGCGAGCTGCGGGGCGACCCCGCCGGGGCCATCGCTGCGCGGGAGGAGCAGCTGGAGCTTTACCGCACGGAGTGGAGCTTCACGGAGGGCGAGACGGCCGACAGCGTCCGGCGCGACATCGCCCGCCTGCGGGAAAAATTGGAATAATACGGTATTTTCAAGCCCCTGCGTGGAGATGCGCAGGGGCTTTTTGATACGCTGCAGTGCCGTTCTGCGGAGTGGATCCTCCCCTGATTTTTGGCTTTATGTCAATAGTTGGGGTAGAGACCAAAACACAATGCTCCGGAGCCGTGTCGGGGCGCCTAGCTCTGGCATGAATTTTTTTGTTAAAATACTGCAAATTGATTATAGAATACGGCTCTGTCGTTTCTTTTTCCTTTGGACTGATATTTTTGCTCTCAAGCATCAGGCTCTTGAAATGGCTATGTTCGAAATAAATAAAAATCTAGGAAACTCTGCTGGAGCTGCTGTGGCAGCTCCATTTTTCCCCTTTTGGTATCAAATCCGCCTGTCGGGAAATACTGTGACTATTCCCGTTTGATGGGAACAGTAAAACGACCGGAGGATACGGAGCCATGCAGGGCAAGGTGGAGATCTGCGGCGTGAACACGGCGCATCTGAAAACGCTGAAAAACGACGAAATGGTGGAGCTGCTGCGGCGCAGCCAGGCGGGGGATCAGGCGGCGCGCGAGCGCCTCATCGAGGGAAATCTTCGCCTCGTGCTGTCGGTCATCCAGCGCTTTCTCGGCCGCGGGGAGAACCCGGACGACCTGTTTCAGGTCGGCTGCGTCGGCCTTCTGAAGGCCATCGCCAATTTTGACGTGAACCTCAACGTCCGCTTCAGCACCTACGGCGTGCCGATGATCGCGGGCGAGATCCGCCGCTATCTGCGCGACAACAGCGCCATCCGCGTCAGCCGCTCCATGCGCGACACGGCCTACCGCGTGCTGCAGTGCCGCGAGGCTATGCAGGCCGAGCAGTCGCGCGAGCCGACGCTCGAGGAGGTGGCCAGACGGCTGGAGCTGCCGCTCGAGACCGTGAACACGGCCATGGACGCCATTTCCGCGCCCGTCTCGCTCTATGACCCGGTCTACACCGACGGCGGCGACCCGCTGACCGTCATGGATCAGGTGCGCGACACGAAAAATACCGACGAGCAGTGGGTCGAGCGCATCGCGCTGCGCGAGGCCATCTCCACGCTCGGCGAACGGGAAAAGCGCATTCTGGCCCTGCGCTTTTTCGACGGCCGGACACAGATGGAGGTCGCCTCCGAGGTCGGCATCTCGCAGGCGCAGGTCTCGCGGCTGGAGAAAAACGCCATTCGGACGCTCCGCAAGGCGATTTGTTAAGGAATATCCTGCTCCGCTGCCGCGTAGAATGAGGCAGACGAAATGGGGCAGGTGATCCGATGGAAGACCGGTTTTCCTCGCTGCGCTGCCGCGAGGTCATCAATATCTGCGACGGCTGCAGGCTCGGCTGCGTGTCGGACGTGGTCATCGACCTGAAGTGCGGCCGCGTGGCCGCGCTCGTCGTGCCCGTGCCGTGCCGCCTGTTCGGCCTGCTCGGCCGCCGAGATGACTATGTTATCCCGTGGGAGCAGGTCCGCCGTGTCGGCGCGGACATTATTTTAATTGAGTCCGAGCTGGATAAGACCCGCTGTCCCCGCCGGAAGAAGGAATTTTTCTGAGAAATCGGAAAAATCGGACCAGTTTTTCGCAAAAAACGCTTGAAAACTGAAACTTCCTCCTGTATAATAGTACGGCGTGGGCAAAGGCCCGCAAATTCAGAACCCACACAGCCCGGGATGCTCCGTCCCAGTGCCGCCTCGGCGGTGGACGGGGAAGAGGAACGGACTGGAGGTCAAAACAAAAAAGGAGAAACACAAAATGGCAGTCGTATCCATGAAGAGTCTGCTCGAAGCAGGCGTCCACTTTGGTCATCAGACCAGACGCTGGAACCCCAAGATGGCTCCGTACATCTACACGGAGCGCAACGGCATCTATATCATCGATCTGCAGAAGACCGTCAAGAAGATCGAAGAGGCCTACAACTTCGTCCGTGATCTTGCCGCCAACGGCGAGAACATCCTGTTCGTCGGCACGAAGAAGCAGGCGCAGGACGCCATCAAGGAAGAGGCGGAGCGCGTCGATCAGTATTATGTCAACGCCCGCTGGCTCGGCGGCATGCTGACGAACTTCAAGACCATGCGCACCCGTATCGACCGTCTGGCTCAGCTGCGCAAGATGCAGGAGGACGGCACGTTCGCCATGCTCCCCAAGAAGGAAGTCATCAAGCACGAGGGCGAGATCGCCAAGCTCGAGAAGTATCTCGGCGGCGTGAAGAACATGAAGAAGCTCCCCGGCGCCCTGTTCATCGTTGACCCCCGCAAGGAGCGCAACGCCATCGCCGAGGCCCGCAAGCTGCACATCCCCATCGTCGCCATCGTCGATACGAACTGCGACCCGGACGAGATCGACTATGTCATCCCCGGCAACGATGACGCCATCCGCGCCATCCGCCTGATCGTCGCCACTATGGCCAACGCCGTGCAGGAAGGCCGTCAGGGCGAGGCCAACACCGAGGCCGCTCCGGCTGCCGAGGCTGCTGCCGAATAATCCCATCCGGTTCATTGGAAACCAGACGCCCGCCGCGTGCGGCGGGCGTTTTTTCGAAACAGAAGATACAGGAGGATATAACCATGGCATTTACTGCTGCTGATGTCAAGAAACTGCGTGAAATGACCAACGTCGGCATGATGGACTGCAAGAAGGCACTGTCCGAGAATGACGGCGATATGGACAAGGCCATTGAGTGGCTGCGCGAAAAGGGCCTGGCGAAGGCCGCCAAGAAGTCCAGCCGCATCGCTGCCGAGGGCATGGCTTACGCCACCGTCGAGAACGGCGTCGGCGTCGTCGTCGAGGTCAATGCCGAGACCGACTTCGCTTCCAAGACCCCGCTGTTCGTCGATTTCGTCAAGGATATCGCCAAGGTCGTCGCTGCGGACGCTCCCGCAGACATCGAGGCCCTGAAGAACTGCAAGTACCCCGGCTCCGAGCTGACCGTCGGCGAGATGATCCCCGAGAAGGTCATGGTCATCGGCGAGAACATCCAGATCCGCCGCTTTGCCCGCTTCCCGGAGAACTTCAGCGTTGCTTACGTCCATGCGGGCGGCAAGATCGGCGTCCTCGTCAACCTCGAGGTCTCCGGCGGCATCGACGCGACAGTGATCGGCAAGGATATCGCCATGCAGATCGCCGCTCTGAACCCGCGCTTCTGGGATAAGAGCCAGGTCAGCGAAGACGTGCTCGCAGAAGAGAAGAAGATCCTCGTCGCCCAGATGGACAACGACGAGAAGATGGCCTCCAAGCCCCTGCAGGTCAAGGAGAAGATCGCCGCCGGCAAGATGAACAAGTTCTTCGAGGAGAACTGCCTCCTGCAGCAGGCGTTCGTCAAGGACGGCAGCGTCACGGTCGAGCAGTATATGAACAGCGCTGCCAAGGCGCTGGGCGGCTCCGTGAAGTTTGTCGACGCCGTTCGCTTTGAGAAGGGCGAGGGCATCGAGAAGAAGGTCGACGATTTCGCCGCTGAAGTCGCCGCCGCTGCCGGTCTGGCAAAGTAATTCAAGATCGCACAGTTCATCCCGCCGGGTCTCCCGGCGGGATTTTTTTATGGTTGTATGGGGCATATCGGGTGCAAATTGTAGGAGAGCGGCATGCCGCTCCCGGCGGTACGCTGCCGGCCCGAACAGATTATCGTTAAAATGGAAATGGCCCCAGATTTGTCATTGCGAGGGCGCTTTGCGCCCGTGGCAATCTCGCAGTACCCGGCAGAATCACAGGAAAGCTATCGGCGAAATCGCAACTGCCTGCCCGAGATTGCCACGTCGGCCTGCGGCCTCCTCGCAATGACAAACTTGGGGGCCTCGCACCGCTGAATTGCTGCTGTACTACCTGCAACTGCCTTAGGCGCTCAGGGAACGCCACTGCAGCCGAACCGTCCAAATATCCGGGTATGCATCCCCGGAAATGCGGGAAAGCTGTCACTGTGGGAGGGTTCACAAAACGTTCAAAAAAAACTTCCGTTTGGGTATTGACAAAGTTGCGTTTGGGGGGTATAGTTAGCTTAGCACTCAGGAGTACGGAGTGCTAAAGGAAAACAAGGAGGTCAAAGCCATGGAGCTTTCGGAGCGCAAACAGAAGATCCTGAAGGCCATTGTCGACCTCTACATCCGCAGCGCAGAGCCGGTCGGCTCCAAGACGATCGCCGCGCTGCCGGACATGAACTTCTCCTCTGCGACCATCCGCAACGAAATGGCCGAGCTGACGACGCTCGGATTTCTGGAGCAGCCGCACACGTCGGCCGGGCGCATCCCGAGCCCCGCGGGCTACCGCTTCTACATCGACCGTCTGATGCAGGATTACCGCCTCTCCGTCGACGAGACGCAGAGCATCAATCAGGCCATGGAATCGCGTATGCAGGAGCTGGACAAGGCCATGAGCCAGGTCGGCAAGCTCGTCTCCAAGCTGACGAACCTCCCGGCCTATACCATGACGGCTCCGGCCGGGGAAGTGACTGCCCGCCATTTCGAGATCATCCTCGCGGACGCCGGGAGCTTCATTCTCGTGGTCATGACGTCCGATGAAAACGTCAAGAACCGCCTTATCAAGCTGCCGCTGCATGTGACGGAGCAGGACCTCAAGCTCCTGTCCGCCGTGCTCAACGCGAGCCTCACCGGTCTTCCCGCCTCCGGCTTCACGCCAGAGGTCATGAACCGCGTGACGCGCAGCGCAGGCGCCGCAGCGAGCCTCGTGCCCGTCATCGTCGATTTTACGACGCATGTGCTCGAGGAGGCTCATCGCTCGGAAATTTACCTTACCGGGCAGAACCGCCTGCTGGGCCAGCCGGAATATCAGGACCTGACCAAGGCACAGGAGGTGCTCGGCGCACTGGATGAAGACACGCTCTCCAACCTGCCCGCCCGGCTCGATCCGGACAGCCCCGTTCAGATCCTCGTCGGCCCGGAAAACGTTGCGCAGGAGCTGAAGGATACCTCCGTCGTCGTGACGCGCTTCGACATCGGCGACGGCATGCAGGGCATGATCGGTGTGGTCGGCCCGCAGCGCATGGATTACGCACAGATCACCGCACGATTAAGCTACTTTGCCGAAGGGCTTGGCCGGATGTTCGGCAAGCCGGAGCTGCCCGCGGTCCCGAAGCCGGAGGTGCACGAGGCAAAGGAGGAGGAATAAATTTTGGCAAAGAAACACGAAGAACCCGAAAAGAACGAGAAGGAGCCTGCCGCTCCGGAGGCCGCCAAGCAGGCGGAAGCGCCGAAGCAGCCGGAAGGCTCCAAGCAAAAGGCCGAGTCCAAACAGCCCGATGCGCTGGAGCAGGCCAAGGCCGCGCAGGCGCAGGAGCACGATCAGTTTCTGCGGCTGGCTGCAGAATATGACAACTTCCGCAAGCGCACGCAGCGCGAAAAGGACGGCATCTATCAGGATGCCGTTGCCGATACGGTGAAGAAGTTCCTTCCCGTCTATGATAACCTCGAGCGGGCCCTGCATCACGAGACCGCAGACGAGGCCTATAAAAAGGGCGTGGAGATGACTCTGACAGAGCTTGTCAAGATCCTCGACGCGCTGGGCGTCAAGCCCTTCGGCGAAGCGGGCGAGACCTTCGATCCGCAGCGCCACAATGCCGTGATGCACATCGAGGACGAGAGCCTCGGGGAAAACGTCATCGCAGAGGTTTTCCAGACCGGCTTTGCCCACGGCGATAAGGTCATCCGCTTCGCCATGGTGAAGGTCGCAAATTAAATCAGTGAGTTACTTCTTTGGGAGGATTTGAATTATGGGAAAAATTATTGGTATTGATCTTGGCACGACGAATTCCTGTGTCGCCGTGATGGAAGGCGGCGAGCCCGTCGTTATCGCGAATGCCGAAGGCAATCGCACCACTCCGTCCGTTGTTGCATTCTCGAAGACCGGTGAGCGTATGGTCGGTCAGGTCGCAAAGCGTCAGGCCGTTACGAACGCAGACCGCACGATCTCTTCGATCAAGCGCCACATGGGCACCGACTATAAGGTCGACATCGACGGCAAGAAGTACACCCCGCAGGAGATCTCCGCTATGATCCTGCGCAAGCTGAAGGCGGATGCCGAGGCCTATCTGGGCCAGCCTGTGACCGAAGCGGTCATCACCGTCCCGGCTTACTTCAACGACGCTCAGCGTCAGGCCACGAAGGACGCAGGCAAGATCGCCGGCCTGGATGTCAAGCGTATTATCAACGAGCCGACGGCCGCTGCACTGGCCTACGGTGTCGATAAGGAATCCTCGCAGAAGATCATGGTCTATGATCTGGGCGGCGGCACGTTCGATGTCTCCATTCTGGACATCGGCGACGGCGTCATCGAGGTCCTTGCCACGAACGGCAACACCCACCTCGGCGGCGATGATTTCGATCAGTGCATCATCGATTACCTTGTTGCCGAGTTCAAGAAGGCCGAGGGCATCGACCTCTCCGGCGATAAGGTCGCCATGCAGCGCCTGAAGGAAGCTGCCGAGAAGGCGAAGATCGAGCTGTCCGGCGTGACGAGCTCCACCATCAACCTGCCGTATATCACGGCGGACGCCACCGGCCCGAAGCATCTGGATGTCACGCTGACGCGCGCAAAGTTCAATGAGCTGACGGCCCACCTCGTGCAGGATACGCTGAAGCCCGTCCGTCAGGCCATGGCAGACGCCGGTCTGAAGGCAAGCGACCTGAGCAAGGTCCTGCTCGTCGGCGGCTCGAGCCGTATCCCGGCCGTGCAGGAGGCTGTCAAGAGCATCACCGGCAAGGAAGGCTTCAAGGGCATCAACCCCGATGAGTGCGTGGCTGTCGGCGCGGCCATCCAGGGCGGCGTTCTTGGCGGCGACGTCAAGGGCATGGTCCTTCTGGATGTCACCCCGCTGTCCCTCGGCATTGAGACCATGGGCGGCGTGTTCACCCGCCTGATCGATCGCAACACCACCATCCCGACGCATAAGAGCCAGATCTTCTCCACCGCTGCGGACGGCCAGACCTCCGTTGAGGTTCATGTCCTGCAGGGCGAGCGTGAAATGGCTGCCTACAACAAGACGCTGGGCAAGTTCCAGCTCACCGGCATCGCTCCGGCGCCCCGCGGCGTGCCGCAGATCGAGGTCAGCTTTGACATCGATGCCAACGGCATCGTGAATGTCTCCGCAAAGGACCTCGGCACCGGCAAGGAGCAGAACATCACCATCACCGCTTCCTCCAACCTCTCCAAGGAGGACATCGACAAGGCCGTCAAGGAGGCCGAGCAGTTCGCCGCTGAGGATAAGAAGCACAAGGATGAGGTCGATACCCACAACGCAGCCGATCAGGTCATCTACCAGACGGAGAAGACCCTGAACGAGCTTGGCGACAAGGTCTCCGAGTCCGAGAAGGCGCCCGTGCAGGCCGCTCTCGAGGATCTGAAGACGAAGAACAAGGGCAATGACATCGAGGCCATCAAGGCCGCGACCGACGCCGTGCAGAAGGCGTTCTACGCCATCTCCGAGAAGCTGTATCAGCAGGCCGCCCCGCAGCAGGGCGAGGCCAACAACGGCGGTGCAGCGAACAACGGCGGCCATGACGATGGCGTAGTCGATGCGGACTACGAGGAAGTCAAGGATTAAGGACGAATGTATGCGGCAGGCGGCGGCTTCGGCCACCGCCTGCCCTGCGTCGGCCGCCCGAAAGGGTATCAGGAGAGGTGAGCAGCATGGCAAATGAGAACAAGCGAGATTATTATGAGGTCCTTGGCCTCAAAAAGGATGCGACGGACGCCGATATCAAGCGCGCCTACCGCAAGCTTGCCGCGCAGTATCATCCGGACGTGAACCACGATCCGGGCGCGGAAGAAAAATTCAAGGAGATCAACGAGGCCAACGAGGTGCTCTCCGATCCGGATAAGCGCGCGCGCTACGATCAGTACGGCTTCGCGGGTGTCGACCCGAATTTCAACCCGAATGCGGGCGGCAGCCCGTTCGGCGGGGCAGGATTCGGCGATTTCGGCGACCTCGGCGATATTTTCGGCAGCTTTTTCGGCGGCGGCGGCCGCAGCACGCGCCGCAGCGCCAGCGCCCCCATGCAGGGCGACGACATCGGCGCGCGCGTTGAGCTGACGTTTGAAGAGGCGGCCTTCGGTGCGGAGAAGGAGGTCACGGTCTCCCGCGTGGAGGACTGCGACCAGTGCCACGGAAGCGGCGCAGCTCCCGGCACGAGCGCCGAGACCTGCCCGCGCTGTAAGGGCACGGGCTCCGTGCGCACGCAGCAGAATTTCATGGGCATGACCATGCAGTCCACGGCGGCCTGTCCGGATTGCCGCGGCACCGGCAGGATCATCCGCACCCCGTGCAGCCGCTGCAAGGGCAAGGGCAAGGTGCGCCGCAGCCACAAGCTGATGGTGAAGTTCCCGGCCGGCATCGACGACGGCCAGACGCTGCGCGTGCGCGGCGAGGGAAACACCGGCCTCAACGGCGGCCCGAACGGCGACCTGATGGTCACGGTCAGCGTCCGCAGCCACCCGCTGTTCACGCGGCAGGGGCAGGATGTCTACTGCGAGATGCCCATCACGTTCACGCAGGCAGCCTGCGGAGCGGAGGTCGAGGTGCCGACGCTCGACGGCAAGGTCCGCTATACGATCGGCGAGGGCACGCAGACCGGCACGACGTTCCGCCTGAAGGGCAAGGGCATCCCTTATGTCAACGGGCGCAGCCGCGGCGACCAATATGTCACCGTCGTCGTGGAGACGCCGACCCGCCTGACGCGCGAGCAGAAGGATCTGCTGCACAAGTTCGAGGAGGCGACTTCCGAAAGCGCACAGCCAAAACGAAAGAAGTTTTTTGAGAAGCTGCGCGACGCCTTCGACAAATAAGGGCATCTTGTCAAAAAAGTCCCTTTGGACCTTTTTCGCCAAGCTGCCTTTCAGAATTGCAAAATAAATTATTGTATTATTATTTTGCAATTCTGCCGCTGCGGCGGGTGATGGAACGCGAAAGGAAACCCTGACGGTTTCCTTTCACACTATCCTTCCCACCGAAACCTTCGGTTGAACAGGTTTTGACAGCCTGAAATAATAAGGGAACACCGCGTCTTTGCATCTTCGGCTCTCGCTGAATTGTGCGGTGTTGCCATATGCAAAAAATTACCATGCGGCCGCTGTAATGCGGCCGCTTTTTCTGGGAGAAGATCGATGACCCTGAACGGCAGAAGCATCCCGATCCCTGACCCGTGGTCCGGAAACGCGTTTTGACCGAATCACGACAGAAAGGATCGATCTTTGAATTTGAATAACCCGTTTGCTTCCATGCGGGCCAGAGACTGGGCGTTCTGGCTCGGTTCGCTGGCCGTCGTGGCCGTGTCCAACTTTCTCGGCGGCGACGTCGACCCGCTGACGCTGATCGCCGCCCTGACCGGCGTGACGGCCCTGATGCTCGCGGCCAAGGGGCAGGTCTTCGCGCAGTAGTTCTGCCTGCTCTACGGCGCCATCTCCTGCCGCTTCCGCTACTGGGGCGAGATGCTCACCTATCTCGGCATGAGCCTGCCCATGGCGGTCTGGTCCGCCGTGACGTGGCGGCGCAACACGGCGCACGAGGCGGGCAGCGCCGTGGCCATCCGCCGCCTGACCGGCCGCGACCTGATCCTGCTCGTGCTGGCCACCGCTGCGGTGACGGCCCTGTTCGGCTGGCTGCTGGCGGCGCTCGATACGCCGAACCTCGGCTTCAGCATCCTGTCCGTCGCCACGAGCTTCCTGGCAGCCGCCCTGACCATGCTCCGCTCGTCGTATTATGGCCTCGGCTACGCGGCGAACGACATCGTGCTCGTCGTGCTGTGGGTGCTGGCCTCGTGCGAGGACCCCGCCTATATCCCCGTGGCGGTGAATTTCGGCATCTTCCTGTTCCATGATTTCTATGGCTTCCTCAGCTGGAAAAAGCGCGAGCGCCATATGGCCCAGACTGCATAAAAAACCGGCGCGCTGCAGAACATGCAGCGCGCCATTTTCCTTTTATCAGCCCTTTGCGGCGGCGAAGCCCGCCTCGAGGTCGGCGATGAGGTCATCGGCATGCTCCGTGCCGATGGACAGACGGATGGTATTCGGGCGGATGCCCTGATCGAGCAGCTCCTCCGGCGTGAGCTGGGAATGCGTTGTCGTGGCCGGGTGGATGACGAGGCTCTTGACGTCCGCGACGTTGGCCAGCAGGGAGAAGATCTGCAGGTGGTCGATGAAGCGGTGCGCCTCGGCCTCGCCGCCCGCGATCTCAAAGGTGAAGATGGAGCCGCCGCCGTTCGGGAAGTACTTCTGATATAGCGCGTGGTCCGGATGGTCCGGCAGCGACGGATGGTTGACGCGCGCGACCTGCGGGTGTGCCGCCAGCCACGAGACGATCTTCTTCGTGTTCTCCGCGTGGCGGTCGAGGCGCAGCGAGAGCGTCTCGATGCCCTGCAGCAGCAGGAAGGCGTTGAACGGGGAGATGGTCGCGCCGGTGTCGCGCAGGAGAATGGCGCGGACGTAGGTCACAAAGGCTGCCTTGCCCGCGGCCTGCACGAACGAGATGCCGTGGTAGCTGGGGTTCGGCGCGGCGAGCTGCGGATAGCTGCCGCTGGCCGCCCAGTCGAACGTACCGGCATCGACGATGATGCCGCCGAGCGTCGTGCCGTGGCCGCCGAGGAACTTCGTGGCGGAGTGAACGACGATGTCCGCGCCGAGCGGGATGACCTTGACCCAGTAGGGCGTGCCGAACGTGTTGTCGATGACGAGCGGCAGGCCGTGGCGGTGGGCGACGGCGGCAATGGCCTCGATGTTCGGGATGTCGCAGTTCGGGTTGCCCAGCGTCTCAAGATAGACGGCGCGCGTGTTCGGCTGGATGGCCGCCTCGACCGCTGCGGCGTCGTGCGCGTCCACGAATGTTGCCGTGATGCCGTACTGCGGCAGCGTGTGCGCCAGCAGGTTATAGGTGCCGCCGTAGATCGTCTTCTGCGCGACGATGTGGTCGCCCTGCCGCGCAAGCGCCTGAATGGTATAGGTGACGGCCGCTGCGCCGGAGGCAGTGGCCAGAGCGGCCACGCCGCCCTCAAGGGCCGCCACGCGCTGCTCGAGCACGTCCTGCGTGGAGTTCGTCAGGCGGCCGTAGATGTTGCCCGCGTCCGTCAGGCCGAAGCGGGCCGCAGCCTGTGCGCAGTCACGGAATACATAGGACGTCGTCTGGTAGATGGGCACGGCGCGCGCGCCGGTGGCGGGATCTGGCTGCTCCTGTCCGACGTGAAGCTGCAGGGTCTCAAAATGATAGCTCATGGGGATGTCTCCTTTGTGATTCTTTCAGATCGTATGGACGGGATCTTTCCGTCCGCCGGTATTTCGGCAACAAAAAAGCCGGGGCTGAAAACAGCTCCCGGTCAGAGAAACGGTCATGGAGTGCGGCTCCTCACTCACGGCATGCTCCGCGCATGGCAGCACGCCCGGCCAGTTCTTCTGCCCGGGAGCCAAGCATTCGTTCTGCTGCAAAGAACATTGCTGCCACCTCACTTCGTTTGATGGACGCATCATAGCACAAAAATCCGACTTCGTCAATAGGCATTATCGGAAAAGAGGGAAAAAGCAGGAAATGGGAAATGGAAAGTTAGCACAAGGCTGCCAGTCGGGCGTTGTAGGGGAGGGGACAGCCCGGCCCGGCGCAGCACGAGCGACTGATAGAGACTGACGTTAAAATGGTACTGGCCCCCGAATTGTCATTGCGAGGAGGCACAGCCGACGTGGCGCCCTGAGCGCGAAGCGCGAGGAAGTGCCCTTGGGGTGCAAT